>OGOQ01002207.1_pt1 | contig 12566 bp, 4 predicted proteins | sample 1552691 | NCBI WGS metagenome assembly OGOQ01 (sample SAMEA2580209, study PRJEB22360) | human gut metagenome | biome: human gut; feature: human-associated habitat; material: faeces | place: Denmark | collected 2008/2010
CTTGTAGCGACCCTGAAGTATCGAAAGACGCTTCGGGGCTCACGAAGCCGAATTGCGGGAGCAAGGCGGAACGGGAAAGAGGTCTGCCGCGCACACTTTGTACGGACGGTGACGTTCAGGCGGCTTTGCCCCCTGAAAGAGCTGTCTGATGGTCAAAGTGAATCCTCTGTCTTCAGACAGGGGAGCTTCAACGAGCACGGCGTTGAGCCTATCAACTCGGAAGAGAAACCGTCCGATTGAGTTTCGACCGAACCAAGAAAAAGGGGGAATTCGCCGTTGAGCAAGAAAATGCCCCGTCGGCGCGAAACCAACGGGGCAAGTGGCTACATCGAGCAGCCCAGCAGGACCAACTGCCTTTCGCAAGCATCCTCATGGCAAGACGCTTGAGAAAGGTACCGACCGACTGCGAGTTCGGTCGGTACCGTGCGACCCGATGACTTATCGGGTCACGTCCTCAGATCATCAGAAGTTGATGCGGAGGTTACCCATGATGCCGTGCGAGTCAACATCGGAGCCCCAGGCGCCGGTGTAGGACACGCCAACGGTCGCATGCTTGGCAACCTTGCCGACGATGCCGAGACCGAAGTTGACCTGCCCCTTGAGGTCGGAGCCTTCGATCGTGGCGAACTGGCCGCCTTCGCCCATCTGGACACGAGCAACACCGTCGCTGTCACCGAAGAAGTGCGAGTAGCCAAGGTCGGCCTTGACGGCGACCGGCATCGTGCCCATGGTGAACGGCATGGAGGTACGGGCACCGATCGTTGCGATCTGGATGTCGTCCTTCACGCCTTCGGTCTTGAAGTTGTGGTCAAGAGCGCCGTCAACGACGTCATCGGTCTCAACGCGGGCCCAAGTGAAGCCGACGTACGGGGAGACCTTGGCGACGCCGAGGTCGAAGTTGTACGCACCTTCAACAAAGCCCTGAAGGACGGAAGCGTTTTCGCTGTGGCTCGTCGCAACGCCGCCGAGGTGGCGCGTGGTATCACGATCTTCGTCAGTGTAGGCAATGCCGTAGGTCATCGAGATGTTGCCGATGTCGGTCAAGCCGTAGATGCCGAAGTGCTTGTCTTCACCGTCGATCTTGCCCTGAGCGCCGCTGTAGTCGGTGTCGCCGTAGCCGAAGAAGGCACCGAGCTTCGTAGCCTGGCAGACGTTGAATTCAGCACCGACCATGCCGACCGTGAAGTCGACGTCGAGGCTGTGGGCATTGCCGTCGGCCTCACCCCAGCGACCCATACCAGTAGCCCAGACATGAGCACGACCTTCGTCGAACTCAGCGCGGCGGCCTTCACCCATGCCGGAGGCCTGATCGATGACGGCGCGCGTTACCTGCGTGGCGTTCGTCACGAGGGCGTTGCGGGCGGTGACATAGAAGTCATCGTCGAGCGTGGAGTAGACATACTCGAGCTGGCTCTTGTCGGACGCAGCGAGAAGCTCACCCATCAGGGTGTTGCCGGAAGCAGCGATGGCACTGGCGATGCTGTTCTGGTTGGCGCCGTTGGCGAAGGACTGGAACGTGACGCCTTCATCACGCTTCATCGAAACTTCGATCTTCTTCTTGTCGGTAGAAAGCGTGGCGCTGTCGACCGTAAAGAAGAGGGAGTCGACGAAGTCTTCGCCCTTCTTAAGATCGGACTGTTCAAGTGCGAGAGCGGAGTCAGACGCGAAGGAACCGGCAACGGAAGAACCTTCGCCGTTGTAAACCTGAATCAGCTTGTTATGATCAGCGCCGGCAAGACCGAATTTGACGTTCTTGGCGCCTTCAAACGTAACGCCCTGAACCTTGACGTCAGAAGCGCCGTCGATGTAAAGCGTACCGCCGTCCTTGATGACGATGTTCAGCTTGTCTTCGTCCTTGTTCTGGCTGTTCAACAGACCCTTCTGCGTGAACGTATCGTTGTAGGCGGACAGCACACCGAACGTGCCCTTGTCGCCAACAGTAACCGTATGGTCGGTACCGATGGACTCAGAGAAGGCGAGAAGCGTGCCGCCGGCAACAGTCGTCTTGCCGTCGTAATCGTTGTCACCCGTCAGGACGAGCGTACCTTCGCCGCTCTTCGTGAGAGAACCGTCGTAGAGGCCACCATTGATCTTATTAATGATGGCTTCGGCACGCTTCGTGTAGTACTCAAGACGCCACTTCTTTGCATCTTCAAGCGAGATGTTCTTGTCCTTGATACCAGCGAGGTCATAGTTATGTTCCTTGCCATCCTTATTGGCTTCGCCAGTGCTGGTATTTGTGAGTTTATAGTCGGCAGGATCGTTAGAAATATTGAACTTAAGTTTAGAGAGGTCAATCCTTTCGGAGCCATCAAACTTGAACTGATCGGCATTCTTCAGTGCAGACTTCAGCCAGGCGATATCTTCACGCTCACGCTGTTCGAGAGCAACCTGGGTGATGTTGTTCGACCAAACGTCAGTATGACCCTTCTTTAGGTTGTAATCGAAGTGACCAAGGAACTGGCCAAGACCATACATGCCCTTTTCAAGATCAGGCACGCCCCAACCCATGCGATCGGAGACCTCACCTTCGGCAGGCGTCTTGCCGTCAGCATTGGCCCAACCGATCATGTCGCTACCGTCGGCATTCTTGTGGTTGGCAGTCGTCAGCAGAACTTCACGAACCTGAACGGCGCTCATGTCCTGATAACGGGAGGCCAGAACACCAAAGGCGCCGGAGATGAACGGAGCAGCCATGGACGTGCCGCTGTAGCTGCCATAGACGTTGTTGCCGGCCTTGTTGGCCGTATAGCCGTTCTGGCCCGGGCCGGAGAGCGTCCAGTACTTGGCGTAACCGGCCTCATTGAAGTTGGCTTCGAGCTTGTAGTTGTCAGGATCCGTGTTCTTGTCCATCTGACGCAGGCCGGCAATGGCGATCCACTGGGCTTCAGCTTCAGGGTTGAAATACGGATAGAGCGCACGATGGTACGGGTTGGCACGGTCGTTGTTACCGTTCGTGAAGACCTGAATGACGTCCTTGTCCTTCACGGCATCCCAAGCCGCATCAACGAAGCTCTTGCCCTTGAGTTCAGGATCGGCGTCGTTATTGTTGTACTGCTTCTTGAAGAGGAAGTATTCGTATTCGATGTCGTTGACGGTCGTGAGTTCGGGGCCGCTGTGGTAGTAGTCGAGGATGTTGCCGTTTTCGTCAACCTGCTTCAGATTGGTGCCGAAGCTGTTGTTAATGATCTTGACGCCAGAGGCGACCAGAGCGTCGTAGCCGGCCTTGAAGAAGTTGTAATCAGGGAAGGGACCGTAGTTGGTGTCGTCCGTGCCGCCGGTGTTAGCCGAATAAAACTCGGAACCCCAAGCTACGCCGTGCATGCCGACACCATCGCGGTTACCAGCATAGACACCGGCGCAACCCGTGCCGTGGTTGTCGTTGAAGTCTGGGTTGTAGGCGCCATCAACCGAGAATTTATCGCCCTTGTTATATTTGACAGGATCCTTGGGTTTGGAGCCGTATGCGTACTGGGGATAACGTTCGCCACTCTGAGAGTAGTTGCCTTCAGCCTTGACGGTGTGCCAACGATCACCGGAAAGTTCCTGATGCGTCGTCAGGAAGCCGGAGTCCATCATGCCGACCTTGACGCCCTGGCCATGATAGCCAAGCGCATAAGCCGAAGAAGCCTTCATGGCAGAGAGGCCCCAGTTCTTCTGGTATTCAGCCGTTTCAAACGACTTCTTGGCCTGCTGGAACACGAAGGGATTGTCTGCGACAAAGCTTGTGTCAACAAAGGAAGCCGAAGCGGTACCGGCGGCGAACATCATGGCTGCCACAGCCAACGCCACGGCGCTCTTCGTCGACTTGGTCTTGGTCGTATGCTTTTCGTCTGTGACGACGTACTCCTGATGAGCCACGCTCCACTTGGTCTTGAAAACGCGATTCATGATTTACTCCAAATAATGGTTGGTTGGGTCCTGCCTCTCCCGAATCGACGAGAAAGTGCACTTGACAGACTATCCGCCCCCCCCCGCGCTTTGATTTAAATCAAACTCCCTAAGCCGTTTTGGGTTTCCACCACGTCACGGCTTACAACAGTTTTTTGTAACTTTTGTAAAAGCGCTTGCGTATTTCTCGGAATCGGGCGACGAAATCAGAGAAAGTCTTTTTTGTACAACAATCCGTTACAAACGCCTGTCTGTTAGGCAGACTCTTTTATCTCGCCATCTGGGTTTTCCCTGAAAGATTACGAGGTTCCCTTCGGAAATCCATTAATCTATTGGACAGTAGATATTGCCTAACGCGTTTTCCTTCGACCAATCGGGTAGAGAGTGCCCTCACAGGCACTCCCTCCCACACCACTATGCTCAATCAGTGCTGAGCATTCGGACGTGCCGTTCGGCATCCGACGGTTTCTGATTTAAAAGAACAAGCTGGCCTTGGCGTTCACGCTGCTCGACCAGTTACGGACGTCACCCTTCTCTACGGCGTAGTAGAGACCAAAGGCACCTGCTGCACCCTGATAGTTCATGCCGAACTTGGCCTGGCTCAGCCAGTCGTTCACGAACTCGGCGCTCATGCCGTCGGAATGACCGTTTGAAATGCCGGAAACCTTGAAGTCCGCATCCTTGTCGCCGAACTGCGGAATGAAGGAGATGTCCGCATCCCAGTTGACCGTGCCTGAGCGTCCGAAGAGTTCAAGCGGCATGAAGGTACCCGCCCTGACGCCAACGGGCGTGCGCACGATCGTGGCATCAACATCCGAGTAGCGGAAGGCGTCCATTCCCGACCACGAGGACGTGAAGCCGTCCTGCGTGAGCTTCATGACATCCACACCAAGGTACGGCGTCATCCAAACGCGGTTCTATCCGAACGGCATGCTCATGCGGGCACCGAGCACCCACATGTCGGCATCGATGTCGGCCTTCACCTTTCCGAGGTTGTACGCATCGACTTCATGATTGGCCGTCATGTACGTGAGCGCTCCCGAGACATTGAGACAAGTGGAGAAGGTCTTGCCGCCATAGACCGAGAAGCCGTAGCCCTCGATGTCGGACGAAAGGCCGTAGCTGCCGTCAAGGTCTCCACGCTGCGCCGAGAAAGCCGCGCCCAGACGCCAAGTGTCGTCGCCCATGGGCAGATCGGCACCGAACGCAAAACCCGTCGTGTCGGCTTCGTAGCCGTAGGCGCCCGTCGAGCGCGTGAAGCGCGTGAAGTCACCGCTATCGGTCTTCGAGTAGATCCCGTCAACCCAGAAGGTTCCATAACCTTTTCGTGCCGAGGAAGCATGATCGAGCATCGTCGTCTGTACTTGAGCACCCATGCGCTGCGTTTCGGCCAAGGCACTCGAATCTGCAGCAAGAGCTTCCATGCGATTCGTCGCAAGGGCACCGTTCTTGTCAACCAATGCGTTGGTGAGGAAGGCCACATCCCCATGCACGGAAGAAAGATCCTGGTTCCCGTCCAGAAGCCAGTTCATCTGGTTGACGAGTCTGTAGGACTTGTCCTTGTCGAGGATGTTGTCGGAGCCGACGGTCACAAAGATGCCCTTGTCGTTCTTTCGGGTTTCAAGCTTCTTGCCGTCCTTGTCGAGCACGCCTACCTTGAGGATTTCGTCCGTCGAAGCGGCGTCGAACCCCTTCATGAGATAGTGGTTGCCCCAAAGAAGATCGTCCGTCATGGCGATGACGGCGCCGTCTTCTGCGTGCAGATGCTGAGCGCTTTCGCCGTTGAGCAGGGCTTCACCGTGGAGCTGCGTCGTGCCGAGAAGCAGAAGAGCATCCGAACCGAGGTTCACAGTGCCCTTGGCGTCATTAACAGATCCTACGGTGAGCGAGCCGCCCTGACCGAAGTGAAGATCGGTCGAAAGCGCAAGGATCGCCTTGTCGGCCTTCGAGCCCGTGTAGTTCTTCAACGCATTCTCAAGGCTCGACTTGTCGTGCGAGAACCCGAAGGTGCTGCGCCGACGCAGGGAGACGATGCTGGAGGCTCGCAGACGCCATCCGGAGCGCTGGATCACCGGGAGAGTGCTGAACTGTACGCCGATCAAAGAGGTGTGGCTTAACCCCGAAAATGGACAGTTGGAGGAAAAGCATGCCAAGGCAGCTTGAACAAACGCCCCGCTGCTGCTGCAACAAGGCGTTCGGCGGTTTTCCGCGGGCCTCAGGCTCGGCCTCCTCCTGCCTGAGGAGGCTCATTCTACCGGCCTGCCGACCTCTCCGCGCGAACGGTGCTGCACAGCTGCATCAAAGGTTTTTCTACGGGCCAAAACACTTTGGGTGAATCCGCCGAAGGCGGAGAGGGAAAAGCCCTCACTGAGCTCAGACTACAACCTACTTTTTAAGAACAAAATCGGCGAAAGCTCACTTGACATTCACCGAAGGTTGAGCATGTCTTTGCGCGTGTGAAGCTTCAGATGTCGTACCGCAAGACCCGGTATCGCGGCATTGCGAAGAATGCGCATCGCATCAATACGATGCTGGCGCTCTGCAATCTCTTCACTTTCGATTGTTACCTGAAGAGATTGACGGCCTAATTGTGCCTATATTGTGGAAATTTCCACTAAAAACAGCATAAACTGCCAATTTTTAGACTGTAAACAACCGAATTTATGTGTTTGGTCCGGATTTTCCGGTTGCAGTCATAAAAATTGGCACTTGCTCAGACCTTCCTCAGACCTTCCCTAAGGATTTCTTTGATGTACGAGGCAAAGCCATTGCAAAGCGGCAACTTGTTCCAAAATGGAACTCGTTCGCCAAACGGCCGACATATCGTCAACCGAAGGGGCAAACCAATGTGGAGTGGTTTCAGTCTTATTGAATGAAACCACTCCACAAACTTTATTTATCCAACGGATGGATCTCTAGCTTGGGCAGTGTCTTTACGATTTTCATCGTTTCCAGGCTGACCGTAATGATCTTCAGGAAGAGGTCCAACGGGTAACGTTCGCTGCCCATCTCGGCCGCGTAGTCGTTGAAGTCGTTCACGATGCCGGAAGCTTTGTCGATGCTGACGCAAGCGCGTTCCACCACCCAATCGAGCGCCGATTTCTTGTTGACGACATACTCCTGCGCTTCAAGCGGGATGTTCTTCACGGTGATCCAATCGTTGTAGATCAGCGTGGTCTTGTCTTTGGCTGCGTTGCCGGTCTTCCCCTTGATCTTGCCCCACTTCATCTGCGTCACGCGGTAGGACGGCTGTCCGACCTTCGTGTACTCAAATTTGACGCCGGCGTATGGCGCAACATCTTCAAAGTGCACATGCAAGCGGGCGAGCTCCTGACCGGCCTCGACAAAGGCCATGAACTGCTCGTAGGTGGCGACACGCGGAATGCGCGGCAACTCCTTCATCAGATTGTTGGCGTAACGCATCCGGTAGTCCTCGGAATGAAGGATGCCGTAGATATAGTAGAAGAGATCATCTTCAGTGATCGGCTTGCCCGGATATGCAGCCTGGAAGTGTGGCAGTGCCTCCGGAGAGAAGCCGCTCGGCATCACGCTCTGCTCGCCAAAGTCGAGTGTATCTTCTGCTCCTTTGGTTTGCTCACCGGGAAGCCAACGCGGGAAGCATTGCGTTTTTTCGAGAAAGTCGAGGCATGGAATGTGGTCGACCATCAAGCAAGAGTATTCTTTTGAGCCTACCCCAGATGAACAAATGGTTAAATTTTCGATCGAATTGTTTGGAAAGATGCTAGCTAATTGATAGCGTCGAGCGACTAGATCAACATGAAAGTATAGATTTGATGGAATGAAAGGCCTGTAGAATGATTTGCACAATGCGCTATTTTCAAATTTTATTTTTGCATTTTTCTTTAATCTTTGCTCAAGATTACTATTCCAACTAATTTCTGTTGGATTTCTAGTCAAAACAAAATTTTCACTTTCTAATGATTTAAGGCGTGCTTTTTCGTAATTATCGATTAATCGTTGAATATTATGCGATAACTTATTTTTACTAAAGTTATAGCACCAAGCATCTCGACCAGTTGCGACACCTAATGAAAAATTTTTGAAAATGGCAGGTTCTTTAGCTTTCTTGCCATCTAAGCGCATGAAGTGTGAAAACGAATCATCACGCTGATTAAACCAGTCGCCGTGTGCATCCGGAACGATGACGTTCATTGGGGTATAGCGAGTCGAGCGTTATTTTCCCCGAGCTCCGTGCTGAAGATGTTGCTTTGCTTGTTGTTAGCGAAGGTGTCAGTCCAGATCATCACCTTGTTCGGCTGGTACACTTTAGGCGAACGATGCAACCCTATCCGAACGTATGTTCGCATAGGGCCTAATATCCGATTAACGAACAGGTTTGTTCGTACCTTCCAAACCGAACACTATGCCGAACTCGACCATTGTTGGCTATGCACGCGTCAGTAGCGTTGATCAGAACCTCGACAGGCAACTCGTTCAGCTGAAGGCTGAAAACGTTGAAAAACTGTTCATCGACAAGGTTTCCGGTAAAAACCTGGATCGTCCGGGCTTTTCTGCGATGATGGAATACGTCCGCGAAGGGGATGTGTTGGTGATCTGTTCTATGGATCGCCTTGCAAGGAGCCTTATGGATCTTTTGGATGTCACACGAAAACTACAGAACAAAGGAGTGACCATCAAATTCCTTAAGGAAAAGATTGAATTATCAGCCTCAGGGGAAACGTCGGCAATTAGCAAGCTTTTGCTTGCGATGATGGGAGCGGTTGCTGAATTTGAGCGATCGCTAATTAGAGAACGTCAGCAGCAAGGAATTGCACTAGCAAAAGCTCGGGGAGTCTATCGCGGAAGAAAACCGGTTGATAGCGAACGCCTAGAAGAAGCTAAACGTCGTATAGCTTCAGGTATACCTAAAACAAAAGTTGCAAAAGACCTGAAAATCGGTCGAACGACATTGTACAAATATCTTAAAAGTTAATTCATGCCACTTGGGATCAGTTATGTCTGAATTTGCTAACAATGAATCCGCATTTGAAGCACTGCTTGAAAGTATCAAGCAGGCATCAAACAATATTAAAAGAGATGCGGGTACGCGCTTTGAAACGCTGATTAAAGATTGGCTGACGCAAGATCAGTCATACTGTGATCTTTTCTCTAAAGTCGAAACATTCGAGGAATGGGCTTCGTCACATCCTGAGCTAGAACAGAGTGGCAAAGATATTGGTATTGATCTCGTAGCAACCCTCGAAGACGATCCAGATGCCTTTGCTGCCATTCAATGCAAGTTTTACGATAAGGATGCGGTGGTCCCCAAGTCTGGCGTAGATTCGTTCATTGCTGCTTCGAATCGCGATTACTTCAAGCAACGCTACATCATCACGACGAATGAAAACTGGTCAGAGAATGCCCTGACTGAGATGCAGAATGTTACGCCACCGATTCAGTTGGTCAGACGTTCGATGCTCGCGTCTTCACGGATCAACTGGTCGGTCTATCTGAATACAGGAAAGGTTGTTCAGCAAAAGAAGCGAACTCCGAGGAAATATCAGGAAGAGGCAATTCAGCGCGTGATTGAAGGTTTTAAGACGAATAATCGCGGCAAGCTGATCATGGCCTGTGGAACGGGGAAAACCTTCACCTCCATGAAGATAGCCGAAAAAATGGAGGGGAATAATGGATTTGTTATGTTCCTTGTTCCGTCCCTTGCGCTTCTTTCTCAGACTCTCACTGACTGGAAGCGTCAATGTGCCGTTCCGATCCATGCGTTCGCCGTATGCTCTGACGCAACAACGGGCAAGGCAGACCTCAAAAACGTTGATGAAATTACGTCCGCAAGCGACCTTAGCTATCCCGCAACAACCAAGGCCGACCGGCTCGCCGAAGAGGTGAAGAAGGCTCGTAGCAAGACCGGGATGACGGTGATTTTCTCAACCTACCAATCTATTGAGGTTGTGAGCGAGGCGCAGCATAAGTTCGGGATGGAGGAAATTGGCCTTATCATCTGTGACGAAGCGCATCGTACGGCAGGGGGACATTATCAAGACGAGAGCGACGCCCCGTTCCAGAGAATCCATTCGGATGACTTTATCAAAGGCAAGAAACGCCTTTACATGACTGCTACCCCGAGGATTTACGGCGACCTTGTCAAGGAGCAAAAGAACAACGGCGAAGTTGTCCTGTACTCCATGGACGACGAGCAAATTTACGGCCCGACATTCCACACGATCACATTCTCCCAAGCGGTCGCATTAGGAAGTCTGGTCGATTACAAGGTAATCGTTCTTTCCGTTGAAGAGAACATTTTGAAGGAACGAGCCCTCAGCGATTACGAGCTAGTTCAGGCCGGCGGACTGCCTGTCAAGCACGCTGCGAAAGTGATCGGTTGTTGGCGAGCACTCTCCAAACTTGACCTGGTGAACGAAGTGTCAATGTCTGACGATCGCCAACCGATGCGGCGCGCCGTTGGCTTTGCGCAGATCATAGAACCGAACATAAAGTACCTTGACCGGACTTCTTCGAAGCGGTTCACGGAGAACTTCGAGTCCACGATCGAAGAGTTCAAGGATCAGCAATTCGAGGAATTGTCTAAGATAGATAAAAACCTCAGCCGAGAAGCCTACGATCTTGCCTATCCGTTGAAGTGCGAGACCCGTCACATAGACGGTTCCATGAACGCGACTGAAAAGGACGCTTTGCTTAACTGGCTGCGCGAAGAGCCGGAAGAGAATGTCTGCAAGATTCTCTTCAACGTCCGTTGCTTGTCTGAAGGCGTTGATGTGCCGTCGCTCGATGCGGTTCTCTTCTTATCGCCGCGCAAATCTCAGGTTGAGGTTGTTCAGACGGTCGGTCGCGTTATGCGCGTGTCGCCACAAACCGGCAAAAAGCGCGGCTATGTCATTATTCCGATCGTTACGCCGGCGGGGTTAGACCCCAGCGTGGCGCTAAACAACAATGCGGACTTCGATGTCGTTTGGCAGGTTTTGAATGCCTTGAAGTCGATCGATACCGAATTCGGCGCCATTGTGGACGGCCAGCGAAATATTATCGACAGCTCAAAAATTGAAGTAGTTTGTGTTACGAACAAAAAGTTAAATAAAAAGGCAAAGAAAAATCCGAAGATAATTAAGTCAAAACCAACGAAACCTACTCCTCCAGTTCAGGAAGTTTTCGACTTTAATCATGACGAAATTCTTGAGCAAGAGATTCGTGCGCGAATTGTAAAGCGTGTCGGGAATCGTCGTGAATGGGGCGATTGGGCCGAAGATGTCGGAAAAATTTGTCAGCTACAAATTAAGCACATCAACGATGTGCTTAAGGACCCCACAAAAACAAAATCCAGAGAAGCATTCGAGTCTTTCAAAAAAGAGCTCAAAGCGACGTTGAACGACAGTTTGACAGACGACGAAATCGTCGAGATGCTGGGGCAACACGTCGTCACGCAGCCTATTTTGGATGCGCTGTTCACTATCCAAACAAGTGAAGGAACGTCTTACGAATTCTCAAAGCAGAATCCTATCGCAATTGCGATGACGTCCATGATGGATTCTCTTGATAAGGAATCCATGAAATTAGCGACTAAATCTCTTGAGGATTTTTATCGATCCGTCCGGAATCGCACAAGGACAATTAAAACTTCGTCAGATCGTCAATTACTTATTAAAGAGCTCTTCGAAAAATTCTTCAAGGCAGCCTTCCCCAAGCAACAGGAAAAACTTGGGATTGTCTATACCCCGATCGAAATTGTCGACTTCATTAATCAGTCAGTGGCTGATCTACTGAAGAAGGAATTCAACTGCAGTATCGCGGATGACGGCATTCACATTCTTGATCCGTTTTCAGGAACTGGCACCTTCATTGCACGGTTGATGCAAAGCGGCTTGATCCCCACGGACCGATTGCCAAACAAGTTCGAGCATGAACTTCATGCGAATGAAATCGTTCCGTTGGCATATTACGTTGCCTCAATGAATATCGAGGGGGTCTTCCATGAGCTCTGCCCGAATGAGGTGTACCAGCCGAACAAGGTGATGATCTGGACTGACACCTTCGCTAACAACAAGCAAAGCAACATCTTCAGCACGGAGCTCGGGGAAAATAACGCTCGACTCGCCATGCTGAACCGTCAGGACATCCGCGTCATTGTTGGCAATCCGCCCTATTCCGTTGGGCAGGAAAGCGCAAACGATGACAATCAAAACGATCACTATGAAGAACTGGATGCAAGACTTGCGGCAACCTATGTCCAAGAAACGGTATCAAGCAACAAGAACAAGCTTTACGACTCGTACATTCGAGCGTATCGCTGGGCTTCAGACCGGATTGGCAATCAGGGTGTGATCGGCTTTGTTACGAACGCGGGCTGGTTGGATTCCAGCAGTGCTGATGGCATGCGAAAGTGCATGACTGAAGAGTTCAACTCTATTTACATCTATCACCTTAAGGGAAATCAAAGAACATCTGGGGAACGATCTCGTCAAGAAGGCGGAAAGGTTTTTGGAGAAGGAAGTCGTGCTCCCGTTGCCATCGTTTTCTTGGTCAAAAATCCTAAGTCGTCAGATTATGGAAAAATCTATTTTCACGCTGTTGGTGACTATCTGACTCGCGAGGAAAAACTCGCTGCACTCAAGCGGGATCGTTCCATCGCCTATACCCCAATGAACGTCATCGTTCCGGATGCACACGGCGACTGGTTTAATCAG
>OGOQ01002210.1_pt1 | contig 12541 bp, 5 predicted proteins | sample 1552691 | NCBI WGS metagenome assembly OGOQ01 (sample SAMEA2580209, study PRJEB22360) | human gut metagenome | biome: human gut; feature: human-associated habitat; material: faeces | place: Denmark | collected 2008/2010
TACCGGTGCTTTGGTGAGTTGGCGAGTCAAGGGAGAAGAGTTGTTGTACAGTGCCTTGGAACCCTATTTTTGGAAACCGGCAAATGACATTCAGGTCCGCAACGGCTACAATGAACGTTTGAGCGCTTGGAAAAATGCAGAGCAAAAACGTATCGTAAAGGCATACCAAGCAACCGTAAACGATGGTATGGTGATAGTGGATGCCAGTCTCTCCCTCCCCCGGATAGGAGCCGGTTACCATCTCCGCTACACTGTGGACGGCAAAGGCCGCATACAAGTAGAAGCAACCTATCAGCCTGAAAAGGAAGATATTCCGCTGATGCCCAAATTCGGTATGCGCATGAGAATGCCCTCGGCGCTGAATCGGATAGCCTGGTACGGACGCGGCAAGTTCGAGAACTATCCCGACCGCAAGAGCTCCGCTTTCCTGGGAGTCTACGAGTGTGGCATACACGAATTTATCACGAACTACATCGTACCGCAAGACAATGCCAACCGGTGCGATACACGCTGGTTCATGCTGGGAGACAGTGAGCGATGGAAAATACAAGTCAAAGGCCTGCAACCCCTATGTTTCCGTATATGGCCCTACGGGGAAGAAGACCTGGAAGGGAAAGAACATGCGCACGAACTGCCCGAACGCGACTTCATCAACCTGAATATCGACTCCAACATACACGGAGTAGGTGGAAACGACGGATGGGGCGCACAGACCATGAAGCCATACACCATTGACGGCAATCGCTCCTACCGATATGGGTTTATCATGGAGTATATGGACAAAACAGAATAATCCGTTCATCAATGTATTCAAAAAGGAAATAAACATTTTGTAAACAACAATAAAGGTATGAAAAGAAACATCTTTAAAACAATTCTCCTATCTGCCTGCATCCTGCAAGGGGGCAGTGCATTGGCACAACAAGAGAAAGCAGAACCGGGCAAGTTCTCACCCACCTGGGAGTCATTGTCCCAATACGAAGTGCCCGAATGGTTCCGCAACGCCAAATTCGGCATATGGGCACACTGGGGTCCCCAATGCCAACCCGAAGCCGGCGACTGGTACGGTCGTGGCATGTACGAAGAGGGCGGTGCTGCCTACAAGTGGCACTTGGAGCATTACGGACATCCTTCGGAATTCGGCTTCAAGGATGTAATCAACGAATGGAAAGCCGAGAAATGGAATCCGGAGAGGCTGGTAGCCCTTTTCAAGAAAACCGGTGCCCGATATTTCTTTGCCATGGGTAATCATCACGACAACATGGACTTGTGGGATAGTAAATACCAATCATGGAACTCCGTCAACATGGGCCCCAAGCGAAACGTACTGGGCGAATGGGAGAAAGCGGCCCGCAAAAACAAACTGCCCTTCGGTGTCAGCATCCACTCCTCCCATGCTTGGACATGGTATGAAACTGCACAAGGAGCCGACAAGAAAGGCCCATACGCAGGAATCTCCTACGATGCCCGCGTAGTGACTAAGGAAGACGGCAAGGGAAAATGGTGGGAAGGCTACGACCCGCAAGAGCTATACGTACAGAATCATGCCCTGAGCGGACATGCTTGGGTGGCATGGGACTGGCCCGAAGGAACCTCTGTCCCCCCGCAGAGTTACTACGACAACTTCTTCGACCGCACAGTGGACATGATAAACAAATATCATCCCGACCTGGTCTATTTCGATGACAGCGTACTCCCCTTCTGGCCCATCAACGATACGGGGCTGAAAGTCGTGTCGCACTACTATAACCAGAACATGAAGCTTCACAAGGGCAATCTCAATGCTGTAGTCTTCGGAAAGAAGCTGGAAGCTAAACATAAAGAGGCCATCGTATGGGATGTAGAAAAAGGGGTTCCATCGGAATGCCAGGACAAGGCGTGGCAAACCTGTAGTTGCCTCGGTACTTGGCACTATAACCGCTCTGCTTACGAAGACAACTGGTATAAATCAGCCGGGACCGTCATCCACATGCTCATTGACATCGTCAGTAAAAATGGCAACCTATTACTAAGCGTACCAATGAAAGGAAACGGCACCATCGACGACAAGGAAGAAAAAATTCTGGAAGACATAGCCGCCTGGATGGAGGTGAACGGAGAAGGAATATTCGACACACGTCCCTGGTGTATTTATGGTGAAGGTCCCTCCACAGAAACAGCAATACCTTTGGACGGAGCAGGATTCAACGAAGGCAAGAACGCACCCTACACTTCTGCCGACATCCGGTTTGTGAAAAAAGGGAAATACTTGTATGCCCATATCATGAAATGGCCCTCAGACGGAAAAATACAGATAAAATCACTGGCTACCGGCAGTCCCTACTGCAAAGGAGAAATCGAAAAGGTAGAATTATTAGGAGGCGGAAAGGCAAAGTTCAGAAGAACTTCCAAAGGCTTGCTTATTGACCTTCCCAAAGACAAGACACCCAATCCTATTTCTTTGGTACTGAAAATCACTAACCGTTAAACTGCTGATATTGTATGAAAAAGGGATTTTTTTTAAGATTATTTGTCCTGCTGATGCTGACATTTTTCATAGCAGAACAAGGCAGAGCACAAACCTACCAACGCACCTCACAAGGCATAAAAAGCACTGTGCAAGGTATAAATATAGATATTAGCTTCTTCTCTCCTGTCACAGTGAGAATCTTAAAATCGCCTGACGGCTGGAAGTATACCAAAGAAAGCTTGTCGGTCATCGGGCAACCGGAAAAAGTAAAACTATCCGTCTCTTCGAAAGGGGGCATATTGACTATCAAAAGCCATCAGCTTACAGTCCATCTCAACGAAGAGACCGGACAAATAACTTTTGCCTCTTCCGATGGAAAATCGCTGTTGCAAGAACAAAATAAAGGTGCACGTTTTGATGATTTCAACGATGCCGGCACAAAAACCTTCAGCGTTTATCAATCGTTCACCTTAGAGAAAGACGAAGCTATTTATGGATTGGGACAATTGCAAAACGGCAAAATGTCGCAACGTAACCAGACCAAACGCCTTATCCAAGACAATCTTGAAGATGTGATTCCCTTCTTCCAGTCCGTCAAAGGCTACGGTCTCTTTTGGGACAACTATTCGCCAACCATCTTCAAAGACAATCAAGAAGAGACATCCTTCCTTTCTGAAGTCGGCGACTGCATTGACTACTATTTCATGTACGGCGAAAATGCCGATGGAGTAGTTGCCCAGATGCGCTACCTCACAGGACAAGTGCCCATGTTTCCATTATGGACATATGGATTCTGGCAAAGCCGTGAACGCTACAAAAGCCAAAAAGAGATTGTTGGCGTAGTGCAAAAATACCGCGAACTGGGTGTGCCCCTCGATGGAATTATCCAGGATTGGAGATACTGGGGAAGCAACTACCTGTGGAACGCAATGGATTTTTTGAACGAAGAATTCTCCGACCCCCAAAAAATGATGGAAGACATACACGGAATGAACGCCCACATTATTATCTCCATTTGGTCAGCTTTCGGACCACATACCAAACCCTATCGCGAGTTAGACAAAGGGAACATGCTCTTCAACTTCCGCACATGGCCCGAATCCGGTTCCGAGAAGTGGCCTCCCAATATGGACTATCCATCCGGTGCCCGCGTGTACGATGCCTACCATCCGCAAGCACGCGACATCTATTGGAAGTACCTGAACGAGAACCTACGTTCTGTGGGTATAGACGGCTGGTGGATGGACTCTACCGAACCCGACCATTTTCACCCCATTCCTGAAGATTTTGACACGCCCACCTATTTGGGGTCATTCCGTAAAGTACGCAATGCCTACCCTTTAATGAGTGTAGGTGGAGTGTACGACCACCAGCGTGCCGTAACTTCAGATAAACGCGTATTTATCCTTACCCGCTCAGCCTTTGCCGGCCAGCAACGTTATGGTGCCAATACATGGACAGGAGATATCACAGCATCATGGGAAGTTTTGGAGAAGCAAATACCTGCGGGATTAAACTTCTCACTATGTGGCATTCCCCATTGGAACAGCGATATCGGCGGATTCTTCCTATGGCAATATCCCTTGATGCTGGATGACCCGGATTATCGCGAGCTTTATGCCCGTTGGATACAGTTCGGTACATTCTGTCCCATGATGCGGTCACATGGGGAAGGTGCTCCCAGAGAAATCTATCAATTCGGCAAAAAAGGCGAGCCAATATACGATGCGATTGAGAAATACATTCGGTTACGCTACAGTTTGTTACCATACATCTACACAACTGCCTGGGAGGTAACTGCCAATCAGTCCAGCTTCATGCGTGCCTTGGCAATGGATTTTGCCCACGATCGCAACGTGTGGAACATCCACAATCAGTATATGTTTGGCAAATCCCTATTGGTATGCCCTGTAACCCAACCCATGTATACCCAAACAGTTTCGGACACCATCCGTGTAGAAGATTTCAGTACCGTTAAGTCTATACGAATATATCTGCCTAAAAATACGGAATGGTATGATTTTTGGACCAATCAGAAACACTCCGGCGGACAATATATCGTGAAAGATACCCCTATTGACATTTTACCACTTTATGTGAAAGCAGGTTCCATCCTGCCAATAGGTCCCGAAGTGCAGTATAGCACCGAAAAATCATGGGACAACTTGGAGATAAAAGTGTATCCCGGTTGTAACGGCGAATTCACACTTTACGAAGACGAGAATGACAACTACAATTATGAAAAAGGAATGTACAGCACCATTACGATGAAATGGAATGACCGTACTCGCATGCTCACTATTGAAAATCGGAAAGGAGAGTTTTCCGGTATGTTGAAAGAACGGAAATTCAACATAGTAACTGCTGATGGCGCAAAAAAGGCAGTGGCTTATAATGGGAAAAAAGTAACGGTTAAAATGTAATGGTTTCTAAAAACAGCTATTAATTTGCATTATGGAAATAAATACTCGTATGAAAAAATACCATCATTATCTTACCCTTTTAAGTTTATTTATGCTGCTCGGCATCCTGAAATTGCAAGCAGCGATACAACTCCCTGCCATATTTTCCAACCATATGGTGCTACAACGTAACTCAGAACTTACTTTCTGGGGATGGGGTATTCCGGGAGAAACAATTTCCATCGCCCCCGAATGGATGAAAGGAGAAATAATCAAAACCCAAGTCAATAATACGGGGAAATGGTCAGCCCGTGTACCTTCCGGCGAAGCCGGCGGACCTTATGAGATTCGTTTCAGCGGCTCGTCAGAAGTAACCTTGACCGATGTCATGCTAGGCGAAGTTTGGCTGTGCAGCGGACAATCCAATATGGAATTTCCAGTGAAGAATGCTGTCAACGGAAAGTTGGAACTTTCCCGCTGCGAACGCAGCCGGGTTCGCTATTATCATGTGCAGAGAAGTGGCGTGATGCATGCTGCTTATTTCCAGAACGAACGGAAAAACCGCTGGCAGATGCCAAATCCAACCAATGTTGCGGAATGGTCTGCCGTGGCATACCTTGCCGCAAAGGAACTTTCACAGAAATTGGGTGTCGTTGTTGGGGTCATTGGCTGCAACTATACTGGCACTTCTGCCAGCTGCTGGGTACCGTCTGCCGACCTGACCGGACACACTGCCTTACATCCGTACTGGGCAGCTTACCTGTCCGCCTGCCGAGGAAAGACCGATGCAGAAATGGCAGCGGATTACGCCGCATATCTGGCATATCAGAATGCATGGGAAAAGCGGATGACTGCCTGCTATCAGGAAAACCCAAAAATTAAATGGAATCAGGTTCTGGAACGCTGCGGTGAAAACCGCTATCCAGGTCCAATGGGCAGCCGCAATCCGTTGCGTCCATGCGGCTTATATAAAACCATGCTCTCCCGAGTCATGCCGTACACCTTACGGGGATTCTGGTATTATCAGGGCGAAAACGATGACAACCGTCCGGACAGCTATGCACAGCTGCTGACTGTCTTAATCAACCGCTGGCGGAAAGACTGGGGCGACGAAACCATGCCGTTCCTGATTGTTCAGCTGCCAATGTTCAGCTACGAAGGGGAAGAATCCCGTACAAACTGGGCTGAACTGCGAGAAGCACAAATGCAGGTATTCCGGACACTCCGCAACACGGGGTTAGCTGTGACAATGGACTGCGGCGAATACAACAACATGCATCCAGCTGACAAGCGAACCGTGGCACACCGTCTGGCTCTGCAAGCCCTGTATCGGGTTTATCGGGCGATTCCGGCGATGGATGCAGAAGCTCCGTACTGTAAAAATGCATATGCATCTGGCGGTGCATATATTCTGCAATTCTCTCAGCCTGTTGTTGCAAAGGATGGCGAAGCAGCCGTATTTGAACTGGCTGGAACGGATGGCGTTTACTATCCGGCAGTTGCAGAATTTCGGGACAACTTTGTCCGCCTGACCTCTCCAAATGTGCGGATTCCGGCATCCATGCGGTACGCTTGGCGGAACTGGTGTGATGTCGGCGTTTACGGAAAGAACGGCATTCCAGTTGCCTCCTTCCGCATGCCAAAATAATCAACCTCAAAAGAATGTTCGCAGGTCTGAAATGTGAGAAGTTGTATGGTCTGTTTGCTCGGAGGTTGTCCACTTCTTGAACCACTCCGCTAGCTTCCATTTGACCCGATAGCGTTCGGGATGATAGAGCACATCTTGTTCGGCATCGGAAAAATAGGCTTTTGCCTGCTCATCCTGTACAGCAACATCTTCTGCCACTGGAATACATAATGGCGGATACATTACACACCACCAATTCTTTCCGGCAGCTGCTCCAATGGTAATGCGAATAGCTTCGTATGTACCAGCTGGCATTGTTAAATCTTCATAGGTACGTTCTGTAAAGGGCATCGTCACCAACTCGGCTTTGACTGGATAGGAATATCCCTGCTCCTGCACGACCTGTTGTGCAATCGTTTCCATTTCATGCAGGTGGGCTTTTGCAGTGGTTTCCAATGCCTCCCGACTTTCTGGCTGACTGCTACCGAACAACGTTTCAGAGGATGCTAACAGGGCATCTCGCACCTGATACTTCAATTGCTGGTCGGCATCGCTGTCGGAATTTGCAAGAATATGCATCCGCAGAACGTGCTGCTGTAAATCAGAGACTGTTTTTTCTGCCTGAAAGAGATTGCCAAACAGCAAGGTCAACAGGCAGCCAATGAGCAATGCGATTTCCCAAAGTTTGATGGTTCGTTTCATTTCTTTTCACCTCATCAAAAGCATGGGCAACCTTTGCACGTTTTATACACACGAAGACAAAAAAATAACAGCTGGTGTTTCTCCAGCTGTTATTTTTTTATGTGTTTTACGATTTTCGATAAATCGTGTCTTTTAGCACTTGCCGATTTGCATCGCAATCTACTCTTAAAACCGACTCTCCGTCAACATCATCCCCATAAAAGGTGTCATCTGCTGGAATCTGCTGCGTTTTCAACTGATAACCGATCAACAAAATCGGTGCACGTAGCGTATAACCATAAGATTTTCCAACAGATAAATTCGTGGACAGTTCCGGCAATGCTGTCACAAAAATTCTCGCCATAGCAACGGGGTTGACTGCTGCCTTTTTCAGAACCTGTGTCATCACGGTTCGCTGTCTGCTTGCCCGTTCAAAGTCTGCATTGCCAACATAACGGATTCGGCTGTAAGAGAGTGCTTGCTTGCCGTCTAACTTCTGTTTACCGCCACAATCTAACAAATCATCGTTCCGGTCATCCCCCATCAGCTCATTCACTTCACTGATGAGAATTTCGTTGACGGCATCTGCTTCTTCATCAGTGAGGTCTAACTTTACCCCACCAACTGCATCAATGACATTCGCACAGGCTGCAAAGGAGATCAAAATATAATCATCAATTCGCACGCCATAGTTCGATTCGATGGTATCCATCAGCAACCCTGCTCCGCCATAGGAATACGCTGCATTCAGCTTGCCATATCCATATTCATCATCAATATAAACATAGCTATCTCTCAGAAAAGAAGTCAGGGTCAATTCCCTGGTTTTCTTATTGATGGACGCTAAAATCATGGAATCGGAACGCCCTCGTTCTTGTGAAAGGTCTCTGGAATCCGTTCCAATCAATAGCACATTACTGACATAAGCAGCATCCATAACATCCGAGATATTCGCACGATTTTCTGCGGTTTCCCGATGCATTCGTAAGATTCCAATCAGGGAAACAGCGGAATACAGCACAAACACAATGATAATCACCCATAAAACCGCCCGAATGGCTTTCCCTAAAATGCCGCCACCGACTCGACTTTTCGGGCTTCTGGTACGAGCAGCTTTCTGACGAACCGGCTCTGCCGGAGCAGTTCGCTGGCTTGTACTTCGCTGTGAAGAAACTGGCGGCTTTTGCGGCGGTGGTGCAGCTTGCTGCCGCTGCGGACGTGGAGAAGCAGTTGTTGCAGTTCCCCGATAGGAAGAACCGGAATGCTGCTGTCCACCAGCATAATTTTGCCGAGGGGCATTATTGTTATAAGTGTTATAATGCGGTTGCTGCGGTGCATTGCTGTAGCTATTGTTATACGGCTGTTGGGGTGCATTGCTATAACCATTATTGTATGGCTGTTGCGGTGCATTGCCATAACCGTTGTTATACGGTTGTTGCGGTGCATTGCCATAACCGTTGTTGTACGGTTGCTGCGGTGCGTTCCCATAACCATTGTTATACGGTTGCTGCGGTGCGTTGCCATAATCATTGTTGTATGGTTGTTGGGGTGCGTTGCCATAACCATTGTTATACGGCTGCTGTTGTGCGTTCCCGTAACCATTGTTGTATGGCTGCTGCGATGCGTTCCTGTAACCATTGTTGTACGGCTGTTGCGATGCGTTTCCATAGCCATTGTTATACGGCTGCTGGGATGCATTCCCATAATTGCTGTTATAGGTTTGTTCTCGATAGGATGCCGCTTCCTGTTCCGGAGTCATCGGCGTTCCGTGTAATTCCTGTTTTTCTCTGCGGTATGGGTTTCGATCCCGATATTCCGTTTGTACCGCATCTAATTGCTGGGTATCCAGCTGATCGGTAGAGCGTTTCGCTGCAATTTCAGAGGCAGAAACAAATTGTGTTTCCTCTGCATCGGTATTGCGTTGTTTTCGCAAATCCATTTCCTCCTTTATTTCAAGCGGGTGGTCAACAAGGTCAACCCTGTCATCACCAACTGGAAGAATAACAAGGTTTGTGACGTAATATTATCATACCCATTGACCAGAATATAACCAATACAAATGGACAGTCCCAAAATAACAGCAATCACCTGTAATAATAAGCCTGTCGTTGCTGCCCGTTTGATGCTTCTTGCTTCCAGCAGCAGACGAGCCGTTCCAAAGAACGAACCATCATGAATCGTGGAAGCACTCACATCTTGCAGCGGAGCGGTTTCTTTTTCGTATAAATCATTATCGGCGGATGGCAGAATCTTCAGCATGCTATCCGGCACGCCGAACAGTGTTGTCAATCGCTGCAATGTGATACAACTGTCCACACTCTTAACAATGACGGAAATCTGTTCTTCTTTCAACCGCTGCATTTGACGTTTCACCATCGGGTCAGCGGTAATATCAATGACAAACATCCCTGCCACAACACCGCTGACAGACAAATACAAAACATCTTGGCTACCGCTGGTCATTTCCAGTTCCCGAACCTTTGTCGGCATGCCTTCAACATGATGAGCCATCATCATTTCCCGATTGCCCAACAGCACCCGACGGTGACGAATCCAGCCACAAATTCCGAGGTTGTCCTCATAGGAACAATCTTCTACCTGATAGAGCATCCCGCCATCTTTTTCTTCTACCAACGCTGCAAATGCGTTCTGTAAAATGCTGTCAGCAGCATAAACCATGCTAGCAGCATCCAGCAATGCTTCTTCCACCTGGAAACCAGAGAAGTTCTTGATACCGCTGATGGTAATGGACTGCTTCGGGAAGAGCGTTGCTGCTGGAACTAAAATAGAATTTACGTCATAAAAATCGTCTACGCTCTGATAGCCCAGCAATGTACAGCCGTGCGGACAAAGCCGCTTCGAGGCACGGTCTAATGGCAGATTCACAGTCAATGGAATTCCGGCACTGCATCCGGCAGTCAGAAGCATTGTCAAAACAGAACAGAAAAATGGAATATTTTCTGCTGGTGTTTCCAGAACGCCAATGCGGATTCCCGTGATAGCAGCTGCCAGCAACAGGGAAATTCCAGCGACAATCGGTGCTAATTTCTTGCTGAATCGGTCTGCTAAATCGGATGCATACGTATGGCGGAGGAAATCCGACATCTGTTTTGTTTTCCGGATGGTTGCCAGAATCGGATAATCTTGCACTACCCCACGGGTCAATTCTTCGGCTGCTGTTTCACTCTGCACACAGGTGACAATATACTTTTCAAAGTTTTTCGTCAGCAGGGCAAAGTTCCGAGTTGCACGGCGAATGATGAATAATTTCCCGATAGAGTTCATCAGCAAAATAAAGCTGGAAACCGGCAAGAAAATATGCACTAAGTTATGCTGCATGGGCTCTGGAACGAAAATCGTTGCCAGAACGGTCAGCAGACACGGAATCAATGGCATTGCTGCAATCGTGTCGCTGTCTGCCTCTCGATGGAACAGCTTTCGCATTCCATTGATGACGGTTGGAAATGTAATAAACAGAATCAACAGCCCTAAAATCAAATGCAGGAAACAATATCCCCGTACCGTCATCAGCTGTGATAATGCCGGATACAAGAGCGTATAACTCGATTCTCCGATGGCAAGAAATGCACCAATTACGGTCAATACTGCCAGCGATACTGTCCGGAAAAAGACGGCGTTCCGCAGCAAATTGATGTTGACCCGAATTTCCGCTTCCTGATTGGGAATGGATTTCGGTTCTGGCGGAACAGGCTTCTGTACTTTCACCCGTGGCGTTTTTTCTTTCTTTGGTTTTCTCGGTTTTTTCGGCTGTTCTGGTTCAGTATAAGTGCTTTCCTGAACCACAACTTTCTTGAATCTTGCTGTATAAGACTCGTTTTCTTCTGGCTGCGGTGCTGGTTCTTCCGTCGGGTCAAATCCGCTTGAACCTGGGATTTTCGATTCTGAATCGTCCCACCATCCTGAATGAGAAGATTCTTCTGTTGTCCAATCGGTTTCCAGCGGTTGTTCCGCTGGTGCATAACCTGCTGCAAATTCTGATTCTGAATTTGGCACGTCATTTGTGACAGGCACTGGAGTGGATTCTTCCACTGGAATTGATTTTTGTTTCTTTGGCTTCTTTTCTTTTTTCTGCCGTACTTTCTTCTGTTTTTTGGGCTTCTGTATTGGGGTTGATTTAACTAGTTCTGATTCCGTGGCAACTGGTGATTCTTCCGGTTGCATATATTCTTGCACTGGCGGCATATACGCTTCTTCCGGCTGCGTATATTCTTGCACGGGTGGTGTATACGGTTCTTCCGGCTGCATATATTCTTGCACTGGCGGCATATACGCTTCTTCCGGCTGCGTATATTCCTGCACAGGTGGTGCATACGATTCTTCCGGCTGGGCAAATTGCTGCTTGGACGGCTTTTCTTTTTTCTTCCGTGCCTTTTTCTGTTTTTTGGGTTTCTGTACTGGAGTTGGTTCAACTGGTTCTGTGATAATTGGTGATTCTTCTATCTGTGCAGGTTCTTGCACAGGCGGTATATAGGACGTTTCCGGTTGTACAGGCTCTTCCTGCACGGGCTGCATGTATGATTCTTCTGGCTGTGCGAATTTCAGTACAGATGGCGTTTCTTTTTTCCACCATTGCCACCATTTTTTCTTTTTCGGCTTCTGTTCCGGAGTCGATTCAAGCGGTTCTGATGTTGTCGAAACTGTTACTTCTTCCTGTACAGGTTCTTGCACAGGTGGTGTGTATGGCTTCGGCTCTTCCACCTTTTTCACAGGTGGTGTATACGGCTTCGGCTCTTCCACTTTCTGCACCGATGGTGTATAGGGCTTCGGCTCTTCCACTTTCTGCACCGGTGGTGTATGCGGCTTTGGCTCTTCCATCTTTTGTACAAGCGGTGTATAGGGCTTCGGCTCTTCCACTTTCTGCACCGGTGGTGTATACGGCTTTGGCTCTTCTGCCTTTTGTACAGGTGATGTATACGGCTTCGGCTCTTCTACTTTTTGTACAGGTGATGTATCCGGCTTCGGCTCTTCTACCTTTTTCACCGGTGTTGTATACGGCTTTGGCTCTTTCACTTTTTGTACAGGCGGTGTATACGGCTTCGGCTCTTTTACCTTTTGCACTGGTGGTGTATAGGGCTTTGGCTCTTCCACTTTCTGCACAGGTGGTGTATACGGCTTCGGCTGTGGTTCTACTGGTTGCCGATACGCCTCCGCAGGCTCTGGATAACTCGGCGGTGCTGTATGATTGACCTGCGGAACTCGTTTCTTCCCAGAAAACCATCTTTTCGCAACAGGCTGCTTTTTCTCCTGCTGTTGCTTTTGCTGTTTTTCCTGTTGTTTTGCAGGACTGGTCAGCAGCGTTTCAAATGCATGTGAAATCGGCTGTTTTTTCTGTGGCTGGGGTTTTTTTGCCTTTCCACCCGT
>OGOQ01002211.1_pt1 | contig 12537 bp, 14 predicted proteins | sample 1552691 | NCBI WGS metagenome assembly OGOQ01 (sample SAMEA2580209, study PRJEB22360) | human gut metagenome | biome: human gut; feature: human-associated habitat; material: faeces | place: Denmark | collected 2008/2010
CTGTTTTAAAGAAACTGTGAAGGATCCGTCAGCTGTTGCGAAGTTTGTAAGCGACAGACATTTTGGGATTGGCTCTGATGGATTAATCCTGATCAAGCCATCTGATATTGCGGACTGCGAGATGGATATGTATAACCTGGATGGTTCCCAGGGTGCCATGTGCGGTAATGGAATCCGCTGCGTAGCCAAGTATGCTTATGATTACGGCATTGTAAATAAAACCAGCATCAGCGTGGCAACCAAAAGCGGTGTGAAATACCTGGATCTTTCTATTCGTGACGGTAGGGTCAGCATGGTAAAGGTGAATATGGGGGCACCGATTCTTCAGGCTGCTTTGATTCCGGTTGTTGCGCAGACTGAACAGGTGATAAATACTCCTATTGAAGTGGATGGTAAAACTTATTATTTTACGGCAGTTTCCATGGGGAATCCTCATGCGGTTGTTTATATGGATGATGTGGATGGACTGGAGATTGAAAAGATCGGACCTTCTTTTGAATCTCATGTAAATTTCCCAGATCGTGTAAATACAGAGTTTGTGAAAGTGATCGACCGTCATACGGTTCAGATGAGAGTCTGGGAACGTGGCTCTGGTGAAACTCTGGCTTGCGGTACTGGCGCTTGTGCAGTGGCTGTGGCTTCTATTCTCAACGGACTAGTTGACCGTGATCAGCCTGTTACGGTAAAGCTGTTGGGCGGGAATCTGAATATTTTCTGGGATGAAAACGACGACCAGGTTTATATGACAGGACCGGCAACAACTGTGTTTGACGGAGAGATTGATCTGGCATTTCTTGAGGAATAATTGCTATTTAATGTATTGGTCGTTATTCCGTCCGCATTGAAGAACTTTTAATCAACTAAATAGCATCACCTATAGTAAATAATGGCCCTTGCGGACCGTAAGCACTTATGCAATACTTACGCCGCAAAGGCCATTATTCTTTCTACAATAAATACTGCACCACAGGCCAGGAGCGCTACGGTCAGCAGACTTTTCTCTTTATAAGCAGCAATCAGCGCTACAACAAATCCAACAACTGCTGAAACCACACTAGCTGTTGCTGACAAAATAGCCGGGAAGGTCATGGCTGCCAGGCAGGCGTAGGGCACGTAAAATAAGAAGGTTTTCACGAAAGGATTGGTAATCTCCTTCTTCGCCAGTGCCAATGGCAGCATACGGATCAAATATGTAACGCCAGCCATAACCAGGATATAAATATAAACATTAGGCTTCATGAGCTTCCTCCTTGGCATTCTCTTCTTCCACCGGGCAAAGCCATGCTGCCAGTCCGGCTACCAGAATTGTAGTAATAATAATCACAAATCCGGATGAGACTTTCGATAATACAGGAACCCAGGCAAATAATGCGCTCACAGCCATAGCTCCAAGTACTACCAGAAGCACAGCTCTGTTTGTTTTTGATGGTGGTATGATGACCGCCAGAAACATTCCGTAAATGGCAACGCCAAGTGCACTCATAATAAAAGCAGGAAGAATACTTCCGGAAACTGCACCAAGCAGGGTTCCGAGAGTCCATCCCGGGATTGCCACGCTCATAACACCGTAGTTATAGAACGCACTGACTTTCCCCGGTTTGCTGGCACTGACTCCGAAAATCTCGTCTGTCACGCCGAACGCCACGGCATAACGATGCCCCCATGGCTCATCTCGCCGCAATTTCTGGGAAAGCGAAAAAGACATCAGGCAGTATCTTAAGTTAATGATCAGCTGGGTAAGTGCTATTTCCCACAGGGAACCTCCTGCTATGATAATATCAAGACCAGCGAACTGTCCTGCTGATGTCAGATTGGTCATGGAAATGAGAACAGCCTGCCAGATAGTCAGACCGCCCTGTACTGCCATCATACCAAACGTAAAGGAAACAGCCAGATACCCCAGGGCAATGGGGATTCCATCTGTAATTCCTTGTTTAAAGCTCTCTTTTTTCATGAGAGATTTCCTCCGGTTTCTTCTGTAGTCACGCAAAGAGCCTGGGAAACAGTTTTGGCCTCCCAGGCTCTCTCATTGTAGCACTTTACACTAATAAATTCAACTATTATCCCTTGTATTCTCACTTTCTCTCTACAATCTTGTAATAAACCTTCGCTGTCAGCCCATAAATCACGCCATAAACCAAAGCAAACACCAATAATGTCACCACCGTGCATCTGGCAAACAAACCGCTGTTTGTCATGCTAAACAGCGCCAGCAGTCTCTTTACCATAGGAAATGCCATAGCAATATGCAGTGCTGCCATTCCAAGAGGAAGGAAAAATACCATAAGGATCTGTCTGTGAATGGAAGATTTCACCTCTTTATGAGTCATGCCCACCTTCTGCATGATCTCGAACCGTTCCTTATCCTCATAGCCCTCTGAAACCTGCTTATAGTAAATGATCATGGCCGCCCCCATCAGGAACAGCAGTCCAAGGAAAATTCCAAGGAACAAAATTCCACCGAACATACTGTAAAAACTGTTATACAGGTCCTGTTTTATAGTACTGTAGTTCATTCCCACTTCTATAGTTCCAGCTGCTTTTTCGGAATCCAGAAGCTCCGATGCAAGATCGCTTACTTTGGTGGCAGATGCATATTTTTCTTCTTCACTTCCAGACAGATACACATCCGTTTCCAGCTCCATCAGAGACATTGCACTTTGATAAACTTCCTCCTGCTGCAAAAACAAAGCAAAAAAGTCTTCGTCATTTACAACCAGCTTCAAAGAATCCATAGAAGAAAAATTATCCCCCACATACTGGTAATTTTTCAGCCATTCTTTCACCTGGTAAATCTTGTTATGAATCTCCAGAGTCTCACCGTCTGTTTTTCCATTGTGGTAAGCAAGAACTTCACCTGGCGCAAGGGAAATCTCTTCTCCCGTAACCCTGGCATACTCTTCCTGTGGAACCACGGTAAGGGTTTCCAATGAGGCTGGCATTGCCATAAGAGAACTCCCATCAACATTTGCAAATTTCCAGCTCCCATCTTCGCTTCCCACAAGCGTAGAGGAAAAAGCAATTTCGGTGTTAATTTTCTCATAAGAAACCTGGTTTTCAATTTTTTCCAGTAATTTCTCTCTCATTTTTTCCAGATCTTCATAAGAATTTCCCCGGTACAGCACATTCACATCCGCCGGACAGCGTTTGTTCATAATATCATCCAGTCCGGAATTCAGGCACACCGTAGAAGAGATCATCAGAAGTACGCCTGTGCTCAGAATGCAGATACTTGCAAGTCCAACTGCATTTTGTTTCATGCGGTACAGCATACCGGAAACAGCAGTAAAATTCTTGGTTTTATAATAAAATTTCTTATTCCAGCGCAGAACTTTGAGCACCACAATGCTTCCTGCTGTAAAAAGAAGATACGTTCCTGCCATTACCAGAACCACTGCCACAAAGAACAGCGCCAGCGCCGAAAGAGGTGACTCTGTGGTAATGGCAATATAATATCCGATAAACAGACAGATAAAACCAGCAACCGCCATCAGCCATTTTGCTTTTGGTTCCTTTTCCCCTGCATTTTGTGCATGAAGAAGCTGAATCGGGTTTGTTTTGTAAACCTTCCTGATATTTACCAGAAGGATCAAAACAAAAATAGCTCCAAACACTTCCAGGCATATTCTGATTGCCGGAACGCTGACTTCGAACCCAAAGGACGCCGGAACCTTGATCAGTTTCAAGAGCAGCAGAAGCGCCAGCTTGCTTCCCAGAATTCCCACAAGGATTCCGCCAACAAAACTGATCAAGGCACTAAACAGATTCTCCAGCATCATAACCCTGCTGATATGCTTCTTTTCCAAACCGAGAATGTTGTAAAGTCCCAGTTCCTTTTGTCTTCTTTTCATGAGGAAACTGTTGCTGTACAACAGGAAAATAAAGGAGAAAATAACAATAACGCCAACTCCCATAGTCGTGATCATCAACACGTCACCACTGTGACAGATCGTTTTCATTCCTGCATTATGATTGATAAAAAGCATCATATACAGCATTGCCACATTGAACAGACACGCCAGAATATAGGGCACATAGATCTGTTTGTTTTTTCGGATGTTTACAACTGCCAGCCTGGCAAAAAATCCCTTACGCATGATACTCACCGCCCGTCATCAAAATAGTTAAGGTATCGGAAATCATCTGATACATCTCCTCTTTTGTTTTCTCGCCGCGATAGATCTGGTGGAAAACTTCACCATCTTTTATAAACAGAACCCTGGATGCCCGGCTGGCTGCCTGGGCGCTGTGAGTGACCATAAGAATGGTCTGTCCCTGTCTGTTTATCTCTCCAAAAACGTCCAGAAGAGCATTTGCAGCCTTGGAATCGAGAGCCCCTGTGGGTTCATCCGCAAGGACCAGGCGCGGCTGTGTAATCAGAGCCCTGGCAACTGCACATCTTTGTTTCTGTCCTCCAGAGACCTCATAAGGATATTTTTCCAGCAGCTCATAAATATGAAGAGCCTGTGCAATAGGGCGGATTTTCTGCCCCATTTCCCGGTAATCTTCCCCAGCCAGCACCAGCGGCAGATAAATATTATCCCTCAGGCTGAAGGTATCAAGAAGATTAAAATCCTGGAACACAAAGCCCAGATTTTTTCTTCGAAATGTAGAAATCTCCTTATCAGAAAGGTGTCCCAGGCTTTTTCCATCCAGAAGTACGTCTCCGGAAGTAGGTTTATCCAGTGTTGCAAGAATATTCAGAAGTGTAGTTTTTCCGGAACCGCTTTCTCCCATAATTGCAACAAATTCACCTTTTTCCACAGAAAAATTCACATTGTTCAATGCCTGCACCTTATTTCCGCCAAAACGAGTGGTATATATTTTTTTCAGATTTGTAACTTCAAGTAATGACATTTTTTACTCCTCTCCTTTATCAATGAGCTTTTTCATACGCTTCCTTGCAAAAAACAGTATACTTAAAAAAGTCACTTGCTGCCATCGAATCAGATTACAAAATGCAGGCAGAATCTTACAATGTTGTAAGGTTGTCACATAAAGTTTGCAAGAAAAAAATTTCATCTGGCAAAACTCTTTATGATATAGAAGATTTGGTCAGTATTTTTTGCAATATAAAAAGGCCGCTGACATATACGACCTTTTTTATATTATAATCCCCTATTGGGCATATATCTTCTCTGGCGTCATTCCGGCAGCCAATGTAAGATAATACACCGCGTCCGCCGCCACACACACTACGTTTTCCTCATGCATAAACTCCGTGATTTCCGAATCAAAAAGCATGTTTGCCTGTGCTTCAAATTCCTCATCCTTATCCCAGAACAAAACTGCAATATTCAAAAAAGGAAATACCGGAAGCACATACCCCACATCTCCCTGAGGAAGCAAAGTTCCCCCAAGAGCCTCACAGGCTTTTCTTAATTCTTCTGTTTTCCCGGCGAAAAGCTCCTGCAGCCTAAAAATAATCGTCCTTCTGTAAGCAGCCTCAAAAGGATACACTCTCTTCACCTGGCGAAAAGCCACCAGATTGCCCGATGCCACAGGATGAGCTGCTGAATAGTAAAACGTATTATAAATATTCATCACCGTATCAAATCCAGGGCTTTTCCCATCTTCTGTAATGAATCCGTTTTTTCGGTCAATTCGAAATCTTTTTGAAAGTAGATGATATAAAGAAACTCCTCATCAGCTTCCAGCTGAAATTTGCGAATCAGTTCCTCCTGATCCATTTCCAGGAATTTCAATCTCCAGTTCTCGATTACCTGGTCATAATTAGACTGCCTGTTTTCTGGCATAATACATTCTCCTCTTATCCGCTATTTACCTTTAGCTATGCCATATAACTTGAAAGCTTCCTGTTTCAAGTATTTTTACCAGCTGCTCCACTTCATCGGAGTTCCAGTTTTGCGCAGTCTGTGCTTCCCCTGTGAATTTCACGCAGGTTCCGCAGGAAGAGCTTAAATTCCTTGGCACCGGCATGATCGTAGCCGGATATCCCTCTTTCTCACATTTTTTCTTGAAAGACATAGCTCCAAAATGGGAAAAAAATGTGGCTATGTAATCTCCCATTATTTCTCAAGAGTGAGGACAAAGTCTTCCCCATCCTCTTTTACAGACACCTTATATCCCTGATGCAGGGCGAAACGGGATACGTTTTCTTTGGCTGTTACGTTATCTACCATTACCGTATATGCCTTCTCACCGGATGCCAGCGCATTCTTAGTACGGATCACAGGTTCCGGGCAGGAAAGCCCTCTTGCATCTATTGTTTTCATACACTTAATCTCCTTAGATTTTTCATTATTTCAACTAAACGGAATTGTCTGTTTACACAGATATACTATAAATGAGCGTCCTTAATCAACTTCACGCTTCATTCTTACGCATGGAATTTACTGTCGCAATCACGATCAGAACCACAAAACCGATCACAACAGCGATCTTGCCATTTGCAGTCGGGCCTTCTCCAGAAGATGCCAGTCCGAAATTATGTGCTACAGCTGCACCAGCCATCAGACCAAATACTGTGATGGCGGAGTCTGTGTTTCCTTCACCAGCCAGAACCAGCTGACGAAGCGGGCAGCCTCCAAGAAGGACACAGCCAAATCCTGCAAGCGCCATTCCAAGTGCATTCCAAAGACCATCTGTATGTGCGACAGGTTGTCCTGCAAATCCTGGATTAAAATATCCCAGGATCATGTTTCCGATCAACGCACTTACCAGAATTGCAATAAATCCAAGAAGCAGCTTCCACTCTCCAAACAGTACCACGTCACGGATTCCTCCAACCATACACAGGCGGGTTCTCTGTGCAAGTGCACCTACCAGAAGCCCTGCGATCAGGGAGATTGCAATTGCAGCATGCTTTGCTCCAGGACCACCGTCAGCTTCTGTGAAGTGGATGAATGCAGGTGCTGCAATAAGAAGCAGAAGAATTCCGATTTCCACTACTGGGAAAATGCCGCCTTCAACCGGCTGCATTTTATAGGAACGTTTCAGAGTATAGCCTTTTTTCAGGAAAAATACTCCGGCAAGGATTCCAGCAATAAATCCGATCAAACCAAAGATGGCGTTGAAATCGCCGCCAGCCAGACGAAGGATCATGCGGAATGGGCAGCCAAGGAACATCAGGCAGCCGATCATAACGAACATTCCGATCACAAAACGGGTAACAGGTGCGGAGCCGCCTCTTGGCTTAAATTCTTTGGTTGCAAGAGCAAGAATGCAGGAGCCAAGTACCAGTCCTACAATTTCCGGGCGGATGTACTGAACCGCAGCTGCACTGTGGAATCCCAGTGCTCCTGAAGTATCACGCAGGAAGCAGGCAATGCAGAAGCCCATATTTGCAGGGTTTCCGAAATATACCAGAGCCACTGCAATGATTCCGATGATGACACCGGCTCCGATGATTATGGGTGTTTCTTTCTTTGACAATGTTTCTTTCATACTCTTTCCTCCTTAGATAACTGTCAAATCTTTCCTCTATTTTAGCATTTTTTGTCAGAAAACTCTAATTGATTATGTGGGATTATTTTAAGTATTTATAGATATTGTCGATAAATCGTGGTATTATAGATATATTAAATAACCATTTTCCAAGCGAAAGGATATAATCATGAACCGAATTTACCTCGACCAGGCCAGCACCTCTTTTCCAAAGGCTCCAGGTGTGGCACAAGCTATGATGGATTACCTGACTATGAACGGAGTTAACGTGAACCGCGGCTGCTACTCCAGTGCTTACTCAGCAGAAGAAGTTATTTATGAGACACGCCAGCTGCTGGCAGAACTTTTCCACTTTTCCAAATGCAAAAATGCAATTTTTACACCAAATGTCACCACCAGTCTCAATTTTATTTTAAAAGGATTCTTAAAACCAGGAGACCATATTCTGGTATCCGCCATGGAGCACAATGCAGTTATGAGACCTGTAGTACAGCTGGCTTCCTTAGGGATTTCCTTTGACCGGATTCCTTGCAGAACGGACGGCTCTATGATTCTGGAAAAAGTAGAAGAACTGATCCGCCCTGAGACGAAAGCTATTGTCACTTTACATGCTTCCAATGTATGCGGAACCAGGATGCCCCTTGATGCCCTTGGGGAAATCTGTCAGAGGCACCAGCTTTATTTTGTTGTGGATTCTGCACAGACGGCTGGGATCGTACCAATTAATATGGACAAAATGCATATTGACGCGTTAGCTTTTACCGGACATAAAGGACTTCGGGGACCACAAGGGACAGGTGGTTTCCTGGTTTCCCAGGAATTGGCAGAACAAATGGAACCACTGATTTCCGGCGGTACCGGAAGTGTATCTCATACGGAAGAAATTCCGGATTTTATGCCGGATCGCTTTGAATCCGGAACACCTAATCTGCCTGGAATTTATGGACTGCATGAAGCACTTTTGTTCTTGAAAACGCATTCTTTGCAGGCGATAAATGAAAAAGAATTGTCTCTCACTGGTTATTTTCTGGAACAGCTGCAGGCACTGGACGATACTGGCAGACATATCCGTATTATTGGAAAAAAAGATCTCACTGACCGAAATGCAGTTGTTTCGATCCAGACACCAGAAATCGACATGTCACAGGTGGCGTGGCAGCTGGACAATGAGTATGGTGTTATGACCAGAGTCGGACTCCACTGCGCTCCAAACGCCCACAAGACGCTTGGTACTTATCCTGCCGGAACTATCCGGTTCTCCTTTGGACCGGAAAATACAAAGAATGAGCTGGATTTTGCCATCCAGGGATTAAAGAAAATTTTAGACTTATAAATTCAGCATTAGTAACACTTAATTAGTCTTTGAGAAAGGAACCAGTATTTTTATCCTATGGAATTTAAACAATTAGAGGCCTTCGTAGCTGTTGTAGAAAATAAAAGCTTCTCCGAAGCAGCCCGTCAGCTGAACCTGACTCAGCCCACCATCAGCGCCCACATCAATTCTTTGGAGCAGGAATTGAACTCTCGTTTACTGATCCGTACCACCAAGAAGCTGACTATCACACAACGAGGACTGCAGCTTTACGACTGCGCTTCCAATATGCTGAACATGCGCAGCAATATTATAGAAGAATTTACCGGACAAAATAAAAAAGGTTATGATTTTTATTCACTATACTTGTTAATTCGTAATATAGGTCATATCAAGACTTTAGCTCTTGGTAATTACCGTGTCAGCTATGGTTATGGACTAGTTATCAACACTGATTTCGGGATGGGAAAAACAGCTACACTCTCTACTTTGGGAAATAAGAGCCGGGGCATACGCAAGCATTCTTCTACCGATGAATATAACTATTTTCAAGGAATGGCAGTCAGCTATAAGTTGGCGAAAAGATGGACATTGGATGGTTTCTATTCTTATCGGAAGATGGATGGTATTGTTGATAACCAGTTTATAAGATCGTTGAAAAAAGATGGATATCATCGGTTGTATCGTGAGTTTGAGAAGAAAAATACATTAACTAATCAGTTGGTTGGCAGTAATTTAAATTATAATGGAAAGTACTGTGAGTTAGGATTAACAGCTGTTTATAATGTTTTCAACAAGCCGTTGAATCCTGAGAAGAAGTACTATAATATTTATTATCCCCGTGGAAAGGACTTTTATAATGTGGGAGGAGATTATAAATTCTTTTGGAAACGCTTCTCTTTATTGGGTGAAACGGCTATAGACAAATGTGGTACTTGGGCAACCATGAATATGTTACGTTATTCACCGAAAGGAGGAACACAGTTAATAGTTATGAACAGGTATTATGATGCCAAATATCAATCGGTTTATGCTCGTTCTATAGGAGAGGGAAGTACGGTACAAAATGAGAGTGGATTTTATATAGGATTGGAAACCAGTATTTTAAAGTATATCAAAATGACTTGTTATGGTGATTTTTTCTATTTCCCTTGGAAGAAATATTTAGTAAGCAAAGCAGGAACCAAAGGATTGGATGGATTACTCCAATTAAGTTATTCACCTACTTATGAACTGGAAATGTTTATAAGATATCGTTATAAAAAGAAGGAAAAGGACTTCACTGCTGCGGATAAAACCAAGCAAACTATTCCATCTATTCAGCAGAAATGCCGATACCAATTGAATTATAGCGTGAAAGATAAACTGACATTGAAAACCATAGCGGATTATGTACGCATCAACTTTCGTGGGCAATCTGCTTCCAATGGTTTTCTGGTTTCTCAAAGTGCTGCTTATACATTTCATTTGCTTCCTCTTCAGCTTGATTTGAGTGCCGCATGGTTTAATACGGATGACTATAATTCCCGTCTTACTATCTATGAAAAGAGTGTGCTCTATGCTTTTTCCATGCCTTCATTCTATTATAAAGGTATGCGTGTGGCAGTGAACGCCCGTTATGAATTGAATAAACACATTATCTTGCAGGCCAAGTACGGAACTACCCATTATTTCAATCGGGATAAGATAAGTTCCGCTTTGGAGGAAATTGACGGCAGTACAAAGAGTGACCTTTATTTGCAGTTGAGACTGAAATTTTGAAAAACATTCTGTATTTTTGTACTGTTATCAACTGAAAAAAGAACTATGTCAACAGTCATTTATCCTTCTCCCATCTTCGGTCCGGTACATAGTCGTCGTTTGGGAGTGTCTTTAGGAATCAATCTTCTTCCTGAAGATGGTAAATTTTGTACCTTCGATTGCATTTATTGCGAATGTGGTTTTAATGAAGATCATCGTCCCCAAAAGAAACTGCCTACTCGCGAGCAGGTTCGTGAGGCTTTGGAAGCCCGTTTGATTGATATGCGGCAAAATGGTCCTAAACCGGATGTGCTGACTTTTGCCGGTAATGGCGAACCGACGACTCATCCTCATTTTGCAGGAATTATAGAGGATACTTTGGCATTGCGTGATATATATTTTCCTCAGGCAAAAGTGAGTGTATTGAGTAATTCTACTTTTATTCACAAACCGGAGGTATTTGATGCATTGAATAAGATAGATAATAATATATTGAAGCTGGATACTATTGATACGGATTATATTCGATTGACAGACCGCCCGACCGGGCACTATGATGTACGGAAAATTATAAAAGGGATGAAAGCTTTCAAAGGTAATCTGATTATTCAGACCATGTTCATGAAAGGCAAATATCAAGGGCAGGATGTGGATAATACTTCAGATCGGTATGTGCTGCCCTGGCTGGAAACGGTGAAAGAGATTGCTCCCCGTCAGGTGATGATTTACACCATCGACCGTGAAACGCCCGATCATGATTTGGAAAAGGCTACTCATGAGGAATTGGACAGAATAGGAAAATTGATAAAGGATTCCGGCATTCCGGTATCGGTCTCGTATTGAGAAAAAAGTAAGTTGACTTCAAAGGGCAAGTAAGTTGACTTACTTTGCCGATGAAGTGAACTTACTTTGCTCATGAACATATCTTACTTTTTCAGGTCACTATTAAAACATATAATTTATTCCTGGATATTTTTCAAAGACTGGAGATACGTTGTTTCACATACTTGCAATTGAATGGATTTGAATAATAATGGAATATACTTCTATCCCTGATTATAATGATGGAAGCTTTAATCTTTATCAGAACGAACTGATGAACTTTTTCATCTTTCTGACCAAGGTACATCCAGCTTTTATTCTTGACAAGTCATTGAAAGCCTAATGCTGTCAGTTTGTTCTGTCCGCTTGCGATGAGCTTTGTGATATGAATAAATAACATCACTTTAGCCGATTTCCATCTGAGAATTAATGAATTGTTAGTTCTTTTGCAGGATGCCCATACTTTTGTGAATATAGAACCGTTGTCGCTATATCCATTTTCTGTCCGCTATTTTAACGGGAATTTTTATTTATACTCCATTTTTTGGAACACATGATTCAGGATATGAATCAAAGGGGAGTTTCTTTGCTGGTTGTTGATATGCGGTATAATGGGGGAGGTAACAGCCTTTTAGGAAATATGCTGTTGGAGGCATTGAATATTCATTTATCTATTTCCATAAGCTATGGAAATACAACAAACACGAAGAAAGCACTTGGCTATATGGCAGGAAGGGCTTAGGGATGCGGATAAGGTCTTTTAATGATAAATCTGATTTCAAGATTTTAAAACACCAGTGAGGAGTATGGGGGCATTTTACACTTATTTACTGAAAAAAGGATATTGGCTTTCTATTCCTGTCCTTCATTAGCAGAATAGAATCAAAAAGGAGAGCATTTATTTTAGTCCATAATGCTCTCCTTTCTTATTTTATTTTTCTATAATAGCCTTTGCTTTCTCCAAAGCCACATTGATATTAGGACAGATATTTTCTTTTCCCAGCAGTTCATTAAATCCTGATTTTTCAAGAATTTGATGCACTTTTTCATTCACTCCCGAAAGCACAATCTGAATATTTTCTTTCTTAGACATTTCGCATAGATTAGTCAGGTTGTGAATACCGGTAGAATCAATGAATGGTACTTTACGCATACGTACGATCCGTACTTTGGGACGGTCGCCCAATTCGGACATGATTTCCTCAAACTTGGTAGCGATACCAAAGAAGTAGGGACCGTTGATTTCATATACTTCC
>OGOQ01002216.1_pt1 | contig 12509 bp, 10 predicted proteins | sample 1552691 | NCBI WGS metagenome assembly OGOQ01 (sample SAMEA2580209, study PRJEB22360) | human gut metagenome | biome: human gut; feature: human-associated habitat; material: faeces | place: Denmark | collected 2008/2010
GCATTCTTCACTGGAAATCCCATATGGGATGGTCCCCCAGCCAGCCAGACTTCCCCGATGGCAACATCCTGAAAATGAATTTCTGTATGGCTATCTTTTGCGAATAGGCTGAGCCCTGTTCCAGCAGGCTGCGGCGGAAATTGCAGCCGCCAGCTGCCGTCTTCTTTTACGGTGGTAGAAGCATATAATTTTCGTTCCGGAATGGAAACGGTGATAATTGCACCGACTTCGCCGATGCCGAATACAACAATATTTTTTTCTCTTTGCAGAACCATATGGTCGCTGAACACGGCTGCAAGTTGTAGCATATGAAAGACTCCCTTTTGGTTTATAGATTTCATAGATAAAAAAGAACTCACGCTGTTACATTCTGGTTTTATTATACCAGAAAGAACGGGATTCGTCAATCCAAAATCAGAAAGAAGCTGAAAACGGACAGAAAAAGCCAGAGAAAGGCGGCGTAAGATGTGAAATTTCTGTAAAATTTAAAACGGAACGCTTGACATCTTTTCGGTACTCTGTTATAATACTTAGAGAAAACAAAGCAGAGCATCATCGTTCTCACCGTTTGGCTGTTGTCGAAACGGTCAATATTCCCTGTTTCGTTCTGGTTTGTGAGAATCGGTGCGGAAATTGGTGGAAACGAGGTCGAATGATGCGTACTTTTTTTGAAAAGTACGCATTTTATTTTTGTTTGAAAATAATATGTTTGGAGGTGCTGGCTATCAGCAAACAAGAGCTGCAAATCAATGAAGAAATCCGGGATAGAGAAATCCTGGTCATTGATCAGAACGGGACAAAGCTTGGAACGATGTCCGCAAGAGATGCACAAAAACTTGCGTATGAACAGGATCTGGACTTGGTAAAAATCGCCCCGCAGGCAACCCCGCCGGTCTGCCGGATTATGGACTACGGCAAGTATTGCTTTGAACAGCAGAAGCGGGAAAAGGAAGCAAAAAAGAATCAGAAAGTGGTTTCCATCAAGGAAATCCGGATGTTTTCTGCAATCGATACCCACGACTTTGAAACAAAGGTAAATCAGGCAAAGAAGTTTCTGGAGGGCGGCGATAAGCTGAAGGTTTCCGTTCGGTTCCGTAAGCGTGCAATTGCCCATCCGCAGCTCGGAGAAGAACTGCTCAACCGCTTTAAGGAAGCGTGTGCAGCAGTCGGTACTGTTGAAAAGCCGGCAAAAATGGAAGGCCGCAGTATGGTCATGTTCATTTCACCGAAGGCATCCAAGTAAGAGGAGGAACTCGCAATGGCAAAGATTAAGACAAAAACACATTCCGGTGCAAAGAAGCGGTTTAAGGTTACTGCAAACGGAAAGGTAAAGTATCAGAAGACCAATAAAAGACACAGACTGACCCAGAAGGACACCAAGCGGAAGAGAATCGCTCGTACCGTTGGTATTGCTGATGTAACCAATGCACCGGCACTGAAGAAGCTTCTGCCGTATCTCTAAGATACAATCCGCAGAACGGACAGTCAATCGAGAAAAGAGAAACACATAGATATTCGGAGGTAGAAGCAAATGGCACGGATTAAAGGTGCGATGATGACTCGCAAGAGAAGAAATAAGACCCTGAAGCTCGCAAAGGGCTATTTTGGTGCAAAGAGCAAGCACTTCAAGATGGCAAAACAGGCCGTTATGAAGTCTGGCAACTATGCATATGTTGGAAGAAAGCAGAAGAAGAGAGAATTCCGTCAGCTCTGGATCACCAGAATTTCTGCTGCATGCAAGCTGAATGGTATCAACTATTCTCAGTTCATGAACGGCTGCAAGAAGGCTGGCATTACCTTGAATCGGAAGATGCTGTCTGAAATTGCAATCACCGATGCAGCAGGTTTCACTGCGATTGTAGAAAAGGCAAAGGCTGCTCTTTAAGGGGCAAGCTTGGAACACGCTCCGGTTTTTTTGAAAAAACGGGGCGTGTTTTGTTATATATAGGGAAATTTTCAGCAGACAGGAGGCAGAACCGCAATGGAATTCCGCATGACCGCAATTACTGCAAAGGACAACCCTTCCATTCAGCTTTACCGGAAACTGGTGCGGCAGCGAAAAGCCAGAACCCAAAACCAGCAATTTGTGTTAGAAGGGTATCGGCTTGTCACAGATGCCGTGCATTTTTCAAGGAAACTGACCCATCTGTTCCTGACAGAAGCAGCGTGGGAACGCTATCAGGAAGAATTTTGCTCTTTAGAGGCTGATTTGAGAGAAACAAAACGCTTGCTTATTTCAAATGAACTTGCTATGGAGTTGACGGAAACCGAACATCCGCAGGGCGTGTTTGCCATTTGTCAGATGCCGGCGGAACAAGTTCCAATCGTTGCAGAGGGAACGTATCTGGTACTCTACCAGCTGCAAGACCCTGGCAATATGGGAATGCTGCTGCGAACTGCTGCTGCAATGGGCGTTTCCGGTGTGATTTGCTGCCAAAGCTGCGATTTTTATAGTCCAAAAGTTGTGCGTGCAACGATGGGAGCATTGTTTCATGTGCCAGTGATGCAGATGCCGGATGCAGAAACGGTTTTGCAGAGCCTGCGGGCTGCCAATATTGTTTCCTGTGCCTCTGTGGTGCAGGGCGATGCCGAACAAGTGGGGCTTTGTGAACTGGGCAACGGCTGTGCCGTCTGGATTGGAAACGAGGGAAACGGATTGCCGGAATCCGTTGTGCAGCAGTGTGAACGCCGGATTACCATTCCGATGAAAGGCTATATGGAATCGCTGAATGCTGCTATGGCAGCTGGAATTATGATGTGGGAAATGACAAAACCAAGATGAGGGAATCCACATGGAACAGGAAAGTATCTATGATTGGCTCTGGTTGCTGTTGGTATTCGGGGCAGGCAGCCGGAAAATCTGGAAACTGTTAGAACAGTATGAAACACCGCAGAAAGTACGGCAAGTCTTGCAGACGGAAACAGACCTGCCTTTTATTCACGAGCGAGAACAACGCAGCATTCGTTCCATCACAAATGAGCAAATCGGAAAACTGATGCAGAATTGTGCGGAAAAACGGATTGAACTGGTGGCGTACGATGATGAAAATTATCCGGAATCGCTTCGCCAGATTTACAATCCGCCGGTAGTGCTGTTCTATCAGGGGCAGCTTTCTGTGCTGAGTGATTATCCAGCTTTAACCGTTGTTGGAACAAGAAAGCCCAGCTCGTACAGCATCCGCACAGCGGATTTGCTGTGTCGGTGTCTGGCAAAGAGTGGAATGCTGCTGGTCAGTGGTTTTGCAGTCGGATTGGATTCGGTTGCCCATCGGGCAGCCTTGCTTTCCGGTGGAAAGACAGTTGCTGTAATGGGCTGCGGTCTAGATGTGCCATACCCCAAGCCGAACGCTTCCGCAAAGAAATATATCATGCGAAATGGCTTGCTGTTGTCAGAATTTCTGCCAGGGACAGAACCATCTCGGCAGAATTTTCCGATGCGGAATCGGATTTTAGCCGGTGTCAGTGGCGGAACATTGGTGATTCAAGCACCAATTGGCAGCGGAGCGTTGATTACGGCGGAACAGGCAATGGAACAGGGTAAGCCTGTTTTTTGTTTACCGCCAGCGGACATATTTGACAATCAATATGCAGGTGTGGTAAAATACCTGCGAGAGGGTGCGATTCCGGTTTTCGCACCGGAGGACATCCTGCAAGAATATGACCACGGCTGTGAACAGCGGTTGATAGAAGTTTCGATGCAAGCCGTTTTAGAGCAGCAGGAACAGAATCAGTTGAAATCTTCGGATTCCTCAGAAGCCGCTGCTGCGGTGGAATTACCGCCGAAAAAGTTTGCAAAGCCGAAAGCACAGTCCGCACCATCCATTTCAGAAGAGCAGAAATCTGCTCCAACGGTTGACCGTTCTGTGCTGGAAACATTAGACCCACTATCCAAGAGCATTATGGAACTGTTGTTGGAACAATCTCCCTTGCACATTGACCAGATGGTTTTGATGTTGCAGGAAGATGCCGAGGAAGTAGCAGCGTGTCTGACAGAACTGGCGATTGAACAGTTGGTGCAGCGGCAGCCAGGGCAGTATTATTGTGTATGTTGAGAAAAACCCGTTCGTTTAGAACTATGTCGCATCGGAATGCGGCAAAGCGGAACAGGAGAAAAAGAATATGTCAAATTTGGTGATTGTAGAATCGCCGGCAAAGGCGAAAACCATTCAAAAATATTTAGGAAAAGATTTTGATGTCATTGCCTCTATGGGGCATATCCGGGACTTGCCAAAGTCAAAGTTTGGTGTGGATATTGAAAACCACTTCGAGCCAAAGTATGTGGATATGAAGGGCAAGGAAGACGTCATTAAACAGTTGAAATCCCATGCAGCAAAATGTGATAAAATTTATCTGGCAACCGACCCTGACCGAGAAGGAGAGGCGATTTCTTGGCATATCGCCCAGATGCTGCATCTGGATATGCAGGATAATAATCGGGTTGCTTTTAATGAAATCACAAAGAGCGGCGTGCAAGCAGGGATGGCAAATCCCCATCGAATTGATATCAATTTGGTGAATGCCCAGCAGGCACGGCGTGTATTAGACCGAATTGTCGGCTATCAGCTCAGTCCGTTCCTCTGGAGAAAAGTACGGCGTGGTCTGTCTGCCGGAAGAGTGCAGTCGGTTGCCGTTCGATTGGTTGTTGACCGAGAAAATGAAATTCGGGCATTCCAGCCGCAGGAATATTGGACGATTGACGCAAAACTTTCCGCAGCAGCTTCTAGAAAAGTCTTTTCGGCAAAGCTAGCAGCTGTAGATGGAAAGAAAGTCGATAAAACAGAAATCTCCAGCAAGGAACAGGCAGATGCAATTGTTGCACGTTTACAGGAAGCCCCGTTTGTTGTAAAGTCCGTGAAAAAACGGGTGACGAAAAAGCATCCGTCCGCTCCGTTCATCACATCGACCTTACAGCAGGAAGCCTCTTACCGCTTGAGTTTTCAGTCCAAGCGAACCATGAAAGTCGCACAGGAACTGTATGAAGGCGTGGAGATTCAAGGCATGGGTGCAGTGGGTTTGATTACCTATATGCGTACCGATAGCCTGCGAATCTCAGACGAGGCGAAAAAGGCAGCAGCAGACTACATTCTCTCTGCCTATGGAGAATCCTATCTGCCGCCAACGCCACGGGTCTATAAGACAAAGAAAAATGCACAGGATGCCCACGAAGCGATTCGTCCATCTATGCCGGAACTGACACCGGAGCAGGTGAAAAGCAGCCTGACAACTGACCAATATAAATTATACCGCCTGATTTGGGAACGGTTTATCGCCAGCCAGATGGCAGATGCTCTGATGGATACGATTTCAGTGGATATTGATGCAGACAACTGCTTATTTAAGGCAAGCGGTTCTACGATGAAATTCGATGGATTCACCGTGCTGTATGAAGAAACCAGAGATAACAAGGGCGATAAAGATAAATCTGAAAATAAGAATCTGCCGGAACTGCACGAGGGTGATGCATTAAAACTGCGTGCACTGGATGGTAATCAGCACTTCACACAGCCGCCGACTCGTTACTCTGAAGCTTCTCTGATTAAGGCAATGGAAGAATACGGAATTGGTAGACCGAGCACCTACGCTCCAACCATCACAACGATTACCGCTCGAAATTATGTAGAGCGAGAGGGCAAACAGCTGAAACCAACGGTATTGGGTGAAGTGGTAACACAGTTGATGAAGGAACTCTTTAAGAACATTGTAGATGTCAAGTTTACTGCCAAGATGGAAAGTGATTTGGATGATGTGGAACGGGGAGAAAAGAACTGGGTGCAGTCGCTGGAACAGTTCTATGGTGATTTCTCTCAGACACTGAAAACAGCTGAAGAAAAGATGGAAGGCAAGCGGGTCAAGATTCCGGACGAAGAAACAGACGAAGTCTGTGAAGTCTGCGGCAAAAAGATGGTCATTAAAATCGGACGGTTCGGGCGGTTTTTGGCTTGTTCCGGTTTCCCAGAATGCACCAATACTCGAAAGATTGTGCAGGAAATGCCGGGCTGCTGTCCACTTTGCGGCGGAAAAATGGTATTGAAAAAGTCCAAGCGTGGCAGAAGTTTCTATGGATGCAGCAACTTTCCGGAATGCAACTTTATGACATGGAATATTCCGGTTGCAGAACAGTGTCCGCAGTGTGGTTCGACCTTGTTCCAAAAGGGCGGCAAGTCCGGCAAGCTGATTTGTGAAAAGCCGGGCTGCGGATTTGAAAAAAATCTTTCAGGCGGAGGTCAGGCATGACAGAACAACGGAAACAGGCAATTGTCATTGGTGGCGGACTGGCAGGCTGTGAAGCAGCATGGCAGCTTGCCCAAAACGGCATTGCCGTTACGCTCTACGAACAGAAGCCGGTGCATTATAGTCCGGCACATCATCGGAATGGTCTGGCGGAACTGGTCTGCTCCAACTCGTTGAAAGCAGACCGTCTGGCATCCGCAGCCGGATTGTTGAAAGCAGAAATGGAACGCATGGGGTCACTGTTGATTCCCTGTGCACGGAAAACTTCCGTTCCAGCTGGCGGAGCACTGGCAGTGGATCGGGATGCATTTTCCGATTTGGTAACGGAACAAATCCGCTCCCATCCGCTGATTACGCTGGAAACTGCAACCATTGACGAAATCCCAGCGGGAAATGTAGTCGTTGCAACTGGTCCTTTAACAGAGGGAAAACTTGCAGAGCAAATCGAACAGCTTTGCGGTACACGGCTGCGTTTTTTTGATGCGGCTGCACCGATTGTCAAGTATGAAAGTCTGGATGCGGAAAAAGTCTTTTTCGCTGCCCGTTATGGCAGAGGAACGGCGGATTATATCAACTGTCCGATGAATCAGGAAGAATACGAGGCATTTTATGAGGCTCTGGTCAACGCAGAACGGGCAGAACTCCACGACTGCGACAAGAACTTTTTCCGAGTCTATGAAGGCTGTATGCCGATTGAGATTCTGGCATCCCGTGGGAAAGATACCATGCGGTTTGGCCCTCTGAAGCCAGTTGGCTTGACTGACCCTCGTACCGGTCGCCGTCCGTATGCAGTCATTCAACTGCGGCGGGAAAATCAGGAGGGTACGATGTACAACATTGTCGGCTTCCAGACCAACTTGAAATTTGGCGAACAAAAACGGGTCTTTTCCATGATTCCGGGCTTAGAGCACGCAGAATTTGTGCGGTATGGTGTGATGCATCGGAATTCTTTCTTGGACAGCCCACGGCTGTTGGGGGCAGATTATGCCCTTCGCAGCAATCCAAATTGTTTCTTTGCAGGGCAGATGACGGGCGTGGAAGGCTATATTGAATCCGCAGCCAGCGGCATTTTAGCTGGTCAGAACTTAGCACGCCGGATGCAGGGCAAAGCTCCGCTGATTTTGCCGAGAGAAACGATGATGGGAGCATTGGCTGCCTATATCAGTGATGAAACGGTTGCACAGTTCCAGCCGATGGGCTGCAATATGGGCATTCTGCCAGAACTGCCGGAACGCATTCGAGATAAGAGAGAAAAATATCAGGCATATGCGGATCGGGCATTGGCAGCATTGGATGCCTATTTGCAGCAGACTGCGGAGAACACAACCGAGGGGGAAGGGCAATGAATATTTTAATCGATGCATTCGGTGGCGATCATGCACCGCTGGAGGTCATCCAGGGTGCTGTTCGTGCTGTGCAGGAACTGGGTGTGACCGTCACACTGGTTGGAGCAGAAAACCAGATTCGCCAGTGTGCAGAAGAACATCATCTCTCACTGGACGGACTGCAAATTCTGCACGCTCCGGCAGTGTTCGACATTCATGAAGAGCCGAGCACCCTGCTGAAACAGCATGCAGATAGTTCGATGGCAGTTGGAATGCAGGCACTGCATGACGGAAACGGAGATGCCTTTGTTTCTGCCGGCAGTACCGGTGCTTTGCTGATGGGTGCAACGTTTCTGGTCAAGCGGATTCGGGGCGTAAAACGAGCAGCATTAGCACCGATTCTTCCGACAGCAACAACGCCATTTATGTTATTGGATGCCGGAGCAAACAATGACTGCCGTCCGGAAATGCTGGTGCAGTTTGCCGTGATGGGCAGTGCTTATATGGAACGGGTCATGGGCATTCCACAGCCAAAGGTGAAATTGTTGAATGTTGGAGCGGAGGAAACCAAGGGCAGAGAGTTGGATTTAGAGGCATATCGCCTTTTAGAACAAGCTCCGGTGCATTTTTGTGGAAACATAGAAGCACGGGAATTGCCGTTTGGAGTAGCGGATGTGGTCGTTGCCGATGGATTTACGGGAAACATCGCCTTGAAACTGTATGAAGGCATGGGAAAATTCATGGGCAGCCAGTTGAAAGAAAATATTTTTGCCGGAGCAAACGGAAAATTGTCCGCACTTTTGGTGCTGCCGAAAATCAAAGCCCTGACCAAAAAGATGGACTATAAAGCCGTAGGCGGTGCAATGATGCTGGGCGTTCAGAAACCCGTTGTCAAGGCTCACGGCAGTTCCGATGCAACTGCATTTTTCAATGCGATTCGGCAGGCGAGAGATTGCGTTGCCGGCGATATGATTGCAGCAATGACAAAGTTCATGCAGCAGGAACAAGTAAAAAAAGCGTAACAAACGTTTTAGATCTTATATGATTACAGAAAGGATTGGGCAGATATGGAACAGGTGCATTTCGAGCAGTTTGAAACAGAAATTCGCTATCATTTTAAGAATCGTCATTTCTTAGTTGAGGCACTGTCACACTCCTCTTATGCCAATGAGAAGAAAAAGTGCCGCTGCAGCAACGAACGGCTGGAATTTTTGGGGGACAGCGTGCTTTCCATCGTCGTATCCTCTTATTTATTCCATCAGTTTCCGGAACTGCCGGAGGGCGAACTGACGAAACTGCGGGCATCTCTGGTTTGTGAGAAGGCGTTGCACGTCTTTGCACAGGAAATTCACTTGGGGGATTACTTGCTGTTGGGAAAGGGCGAAGAACATACTGGCGGCAGAATGCGTTCTTCGATTTTGGCAGATGCCTTTGAAGCCGTCATTGCAGCCATTTATCTGGATGGCGGCATGGAAGCCGCAGAACGGCATATTATGCGGTTTATTCCGAAGAATCTGGAACAGCGGGAATCGCTGGGATTCCGGGATTATAAGACGGCATTGCAGGAAGTCATTCAGAAGAATCCGGAAGAAAAAGTGGAATATGTTTTGGTGTCGGAGAGCGGCCCAGACCATGCAAAGGCATTTCAGGTGGAAGTCTGCTTAAATTCCAACGTGATTGGTGTTGGAACAGGCAGAAGCAAAAAGGCAGCTGAACAGATGGCAGCCAAAGAAGCCCTGCGGCTGATGGGCTATGAAAAATAAGGGCAACATTGCCATATTTGTTCCGCATGCAGGCTGTCCGCATCAGTGCAGTTTCTGCGACCAGCGGAAAATCAGTGCAGCACAGCAGATTCCAACTTTGGAACAGGTGCAGGAAATTTGCCGGCAGGCAATTGCACATCCACGCCGACCAAAACAATTGGAGATTGCCTTTTTTGGCGGCAGTTTTACAGCCATTCCGGAAAAAGAACAAAATGCTCTGTTGGAAGCCGTACAGCCATTTTTAGCGGCAGAGGGCGTGACAGGAATTCGAATTTCCACCCGTCCCGACTGCATTACACCGGAGATTTTGCAGCGATTGCAGCAGTTTCATGTGACCGCCATTGAACTGGGAGCACAGAGCATGCAGGATGCGGTCTTGCAAAAAAATCATCGGGGTCACACCGCACAAGATGTGCGGAATGCTGCAAAGTGGATTACAGCTGCTGACTTTTCGCTGGGACTGCAAATGATGATTGGCTTGGACGGCAGCACACCGGAGCAGGAACGGAAAACTTTGCAGGAGTTGCTTGCCCTGCATCCGGACACCCTGCGAATTTATCCTCTGGTTGTGCTGAAAGGAACGGAATTAGCGGAACGGGTGCAGAATGGCAGCTTTGTCCTGTATGACTGGGAAACCGTTCTGGAACTCTGTGCCGATGCCCTCTGTGCGTGTCGGCAGCAGGGTGTGCGAGTCATTCGCTGCGGACTGCATGCAGAAGATACGGTGCAGTCAGAAGCCGTTGCTGGATTCTATCATCCGGCGTTTCGGGAATTGGTGGAATCTCGGCTGTTTACGGGTTCTCAAACAGTGGATGCAGCAACATCCGCAGGAAACCATGGCAGAAGTACAGGTTGCTCCCGGTTGGAGCAGTCGGGTTGCCGGACATCATGCCTGCAATCGGGCAGCCTGTCGGGAAGCTGGGGTTTCGCTGCGAATCATAGAAACAGCAGCCATTCCAGCAGGAATGCTGCAAATCGGAAAGGACGGATACGATGTTTTTCAAATCGCTGGAACTGCAAGGATTTAAGTCCTTTCCGGATCGGGTGAAACTGGAATTTGAACAGGGTTTGACCGCCGTGGTTGGCCCCAATGGCAGCGGAAAAAGCAACATCGGCGATGCGATTCGCTGGGTATTGGGGGAACAGTCCACGAAGCTGCTGCGTGGAAATCGCATGGAAGATGTTATTTTCTCCGGAACAAAACGCCGGAAACCGTCTGGATTTGCTGCCGTTACCATTCAGCTGGATAACCAAACCGGTCTGTTTGGGGAATCCTACGGGGAAACGATTGCCATTACCCGAAAGCTTTACCGCAGCGGAGAAAGTGTCTATCAGATCAACGGGAAAGCCGTTCGGCTGAAAGACGTGCAGGAACTACTGATGGATACCGGTATGGGGCGAGATGGCTATGCGATTATCGGACAGGGACGCATTGCGGAAATTGTCAGTGCACGCAGCACCGATCGCCGGGAGTTGTTTGAAGAGGCAACGGGTGTTTCTAAGTTTCGCTATAAACGGGAAGAAGCCGAGCGAAATTTACAGGCTGCACAGGAGAATTTAGTGCGGTTGCAGGATATTGCAGCGACTTTAGAGGGCAGAGTCGAACCGCTCCGCCAGCAGGCAGAAGTTGCCAAGCAATTTTTGAAGCTGTCAGAACAGCAGAAAAAATTAGAACTTTCGCTCTGGATGCAGCAGCTGACTGGTTTAGATCAAGAAAAAGCTGCCCTGCGAGATACGCTCTTACAGGCACGAGGGAATGAACAGAATGCTGCACTGGATTTGAAGCAGGCAGATGCATTGCTGCAAGAACAATATCGGGAAATGCAGCAGACAACGGTTCGGATTCAGAATCTACGGGAATCGGTACAGCAGGCAGAAGAAACCGCTGCTCAGACACAAGCAGACCTTGCGGTCTGTGCGAATGAACAGCAGCACAACGAACAGCGGCTGATACAGGTTGCACAGCAGCAAAAAGATGCTGCTGCAGCGGAACAAACTGCTACAGAACAGCTGCAAACGCAGCAGGCAGCCATACAGACCTTACAGGAGCAAAAAGCCACCGCCGTCAAAGCCTGTCAGGAACAGGAGCAGTTCCAGAAAGAACTTGCCAAGCAGCTGACCGCCGCAGCCGCAGTCGTGAAAGAAGCAGAAACCAAACTGCGTACCAGCTACGGCAATCAGAACCATTCCTTTGCAAGGGCAGAATCCCTTGCCGCACAAATCGAAACGATACAGGCACAGACGGTTTCGCAGACTGCACAGGCAGCCGCTTTGCAGCAGCAATTGCAGGCAGCCGCTGAAACGGAACAGCAGACGATAGACGCTGTTTCGGCAGCAGTCGAGGCGGAAACAGCGGTGCGTGTGGCGTTAGAGGCGGCACAGCAGCAACACAAAACCCTTGCAGCCCATCTGGAACAGCAGCAAGTACAAAATGCCCAGCGGCAGATGCAGTTGCAGACCGCTCAGCAGCGGTTGCAGTTGTTGCAGGAGATGGAACACAATATGGAAGGCTATGCTGGCAGTGTCAAGGCAGTTTTGCAGGCAGAGCACGGCAAGCCACATGGTGTATATGGAACGGTTTCGCAACTGTTGACGACAGAATCTCGGTATAGTCTGGCAATTGAAACAGCTTTAGGCGGAGCGATGCAAAATATTGTTGTTGCAGATGAAACCGCAGCCAAGGACTGGATTCGCTACCTGAAAACAAAACGAGCCGGACGGGCAACCTTCCTGCCCTTGACTGCTATTAAAGGGCAGGTGTTGAAAGAATCCGCAGTCTTGCAGGAAACAGCAGTCATCGGTTTGGCGTGCGATTTGGTGCAGTATGATGCAAAGTTTCAGAATATTGTATTCTCTTTGCTGGGACGGATTGTAATTGCAGAAAATCTGGACGATGCCACCCGACTGGCACAGCGGTATGGCTACCGTTTCCGCATTGTCACGCTAGATGGACAGGCGATTAACGCCGGCGGTTCATTTACAGGTGGTTCTTCCCAGAAAAAAGGTGGAATCCTGACCCGAAAGAATGAACAGCTTGCCTTACAGCAGACCATTCAGCAGTTACAGGAACAGGTACAGGCAGATGCGGAACAATTCCGCCAGCAGAAAGCTGCCGTACAAAAGCAGCTGGAACAGGTGCAAACATTACAAAATCAGTTGCACCACGAGCATGCAGAACAATTATTGGCGG
>OGOQ01002221.1_pt1 | contig 12493 bp, 10 predicted proteins | sample 1552691 | NCBI WGS metagenome assembly OGOQ01 (sample SAMEA2580209, study PRJEB22360) | human gut metagenome | biome: human gut; feature: human-associated habitat; material: faeces | place: Denmark | collected 2008/2010
TTCCGCGAAGGAATACTTTATCAATATCTCCATGGACTTCAAAACCCTCATAGGGGTTGTTATCTGTATTATAGGCATGTGTTTTCGCAGAGATCACGTTCTCTTTTTCCGGATCAAATACTACAATGTCTGCGTCGCTGCCTTCGGCGATAACTCCTTTGTTTGGATATACACCGTACAACTTAGCTGGATTTTCACACAGAAGCTGGCACATTTTCTCGACTGTAATTTTGCCGGTGCGCACGCCGTAAGTATAAAGAAGAGTTCCCCTTGTCTGAACTCCCGGCAGGCCACCTGGAATCTTGGTAAAATCCGCTTTTCCCATTGCCTTCTGGGCAAGGGTAAAGCTGCACTGGTCTGTAGCTACTGTCTGGATATCTCCATCTGCCAGAGCTTTCCACAGGCAATCCTGATCCGCTTTCTTGCGGATTGGCGGAGCGCACACATATTTGGCACCTTCGAAATCAGGTTTGGAATAAACGCTGTCGTCCAGAAGAAGATACTGAGGACAGGTCTCTGCAAATACTGTCTGACCATTTTCCCGGGCACGGATGATTTCTTCGTATGCCTTGCGGTTGGTCAAATGTACCACCATGGCCGGAGCTCCTGCTTCCTTCGCAATTACAAGAAGACGGTGTACTGCCTCCGCTTCCATGGTATCCGGACGTACAAGAGGATGATTCTCCGGACCCAGTTTTCCCTGTGCTTTCGCTTCCTGGATCAGTGCATCGATCACGCCTGCATTTTCGCAATGTACGCCTGCGAAACAGCCTTTTTCATTTAAGGCCTTTATGATCTTATAAAGATCCTCGTCGTCTACGATCATTGCCGGGTAAGTCATATATAGCTTGAAGCTGGTAATGCCCTCATTGATCATATCCTGAATTTCTTTCTTTGTCTCCTCATTCCATTCTACAATGGACATGTGAAAAGAATAGTCACAGGAGCATTTGCCATCAGCCTTTTTGTGCCACTTCTCAAGGCCCTCTTTCAGGGTATGTCCACCTTTATCCTGTGAAGCAAAATCAATGACCAGAGTGGTTCCTCCAAGGATCGCCGCTCTTGTTCCTGTCTCGAAATCATCTGCTGTTACAGTACCAGCAACCTCCAGGTCAAAATGGGTATGTCCGTCAATAAATCCCGGGAAAAGGAGCTTGCCGGATACATCCACCACCTTGGCGTCTGGCTGTGAAAGATTCTCTCCTACTTTTATGATCTTTTCGCCTTCCACCAACACATCCTGTTTCCTTGTGCCTGCACCTGATATTACGGTTCCGTTTTTCAAAAGATATTTCATACAACAGATCCTCCCTTCACATTTCTATGGTTATCTGCAATTTCCAAACCAGTCCTGTATTTACTTTTCTTACACATTGACTTGCATTTATACAAAATAGCCAATTTTATTTACCTTATATCTTATTTTAATGTAAATATACCACATGTAATTTCCATCTTCAACAAAATAAATACGAATTTTTTTAAGCCTTCAATAATTTTTTTGTAAAATTGTCTTTTTATTTTTTTTCTGACATGTTATTATAAAAGAAACAAGTCATTCGTTACTATCTGCAATATACGAATACAGGTTACTGTTCACTACGTTCACAGCAACCCGCTTCGCGATGCACAGAAATCATGCCTTGCATGATTTCGCGCCGACATTCTCGGGTTTTCTGTGAACTTTGTTCACAAAAAACACCTCGCGGAACGCTCCCAGTGAACAGTAATAAATACAGACAGGATGCCCGGATTCTATGCGGAGATTTCAGGCATCGACCCATGGCAGGATTTTCCTGCTCTTAATAAAAAAATCAAATCCAAAACAGGAGGGAACAAATATGGGAAGATTAACTGTCTTAGAGCAGATTGCGCAGGATATCGCAGCAGAATTCGGGAACGACTGCGAGGTCGTCATCCATGATCTGAAGACAAAAGAACCGGAACATTCCATTATCTATATAGTAAACGGACACGTAACCGGACGAAATGTAGGTGACGGTCCATCGGACGCAGTTTTCGACGGCATCCGCCAGAAAGGACGGGGAAGTGACTGTGCTCCAGCCGACCACAATGGTTACCTGATGAAAACAGCAGACGGCAAGATTTTGAAGTGCAGTACTTCATATATAAAGGACGATGACGGCAGCCTTCACTATGTATTCGGCATCAACTACGACATCACCAAGCTGACCCTGATCAACAGTGCCCTTGATGATCTGATCACCCCGAAGAACAAAGAAGAGAAGCCGAAGCAGATCACTCACAGTGTCAACGATCTTCTGGATCGTCTCATCGAAGAATCCGTGAAGCTTGTAGGCAAGCCGGTAGCTCTCATGAATAAAGAGGATAAGGTAACTGCGATCCAGTTTCTTAATGATTCCGGAGCTTTCCTAATTACAAAATCCGGAGATAAAGTAGCGAATTATTTTGGAATCTCTAAATATACGCTTTATAGTTATATTGATGTAAATAAGTAATATTTTAGTTATTTCTTTTTATTTTATAACAAAAATAACATATTGAAAACATGTTATAAAAAAGCCATATAATACCGTCTCCTCATTACAGGATTTGGTTATTATATGGCTTATTTCATCATAATCAAATCATAACACTCTCTGCAAACTTTACTCTCTGCAAGCATGAAGCAGCAAGCGGTTTCTTACACCCCTTTGTCGGATGCTGCCAGCAGGCAACTGCTACTCTTCCTCGCTTCCTAACCGGTGCGCTTCTTTAAAAATTTCACAGGCCCCCTGATTTACACATCTTTTATAGGCACAGTCCATAAAGGTAAGTATCCTTTTCCCATCTTTTTCTTCATATTCACAGCCCACTGTCTGACTGCCGTTACAGGTTCTGCAAAAACCTGAGATAAATTCTTCTGTTTCCATTTTATCATCCTCTCAGCTTATGCACAAAGATCCCGCTTCGCAGCTTCGGCTCAAACCAGGTGGATTTCGGCGGCATCAGCTTACTCTCATCTGCAATCTGCATCAAATCTTCCATAGAAGTGGGATAAAGCGCAAACGCAACGCCTCTGGTCTCATCTGCCATAGTCTGAAGCTCTCTTAACTTATGACTTCCGCCTACAAACTTAATACGCTTGTCACTCCTTGGATCACCAATGCCAAGAACCGGACCTAAAACCACATCCTGAAGAATCTGGGAATCCAGCTGACCAACCACATCTTTTCCCTCATAAAGCTCCGGTTTCGCTTTCAGAAGATACCAGAAACCATCCAGATACATACCAAAGCAATGCTTCTCCACTGGCTTTGCAGGAAAACCTGGAACAATCGTCATGTCAAAGTTTTCTTTAATTTTCTCAAGGACATCTTCCACGCTCTGCCCATTCAGGTCCCTCACCACACGATTATATGCCAGAATGGTAAGCTGATCATATGGAAAAACAACGGAAAGAAAATAGTTAAACGCTTCTTCCCCTGTATAATCCGGATTCTCCTGGCGTCGCTTCAGCCCCACTTTCACAGCAGAGGCAGCTCTGTGATGTCCGTCTGCAATATAAAGTGCAGGGATCTTCTCCATCTCCCCCTGTATCTGGCTAATCGCCTCATCCCCATCGATCACCCACACACGGTGTGTGATCTCGTCCTCTTCTGTAAAATCATAGGCTGCTTTGTGCTCTTTTTTCCACTGCTCAAGAAGAGCATTCAGCGCATCTGTATAACGGCAGGCAAGATAAATGGGGCCTGTATTAGCATCACATACATCCACATGATTGATTCGGTCCAGCTCTTTATCTGATCGGGTAAGTTCATGCTTTTTCACCACATTATTCAGATAATCATCAATAGAAGCGCAGCCTGCAATTCCGGTCTGAACTTTCCCCTTGCGTACCAATTCATATATGTAGTAGCACGGCTTATTGTCCTGAACCAGAACGCCAGTCTCCTCCATCTTATGCAGGTTCTCTTTCGCTTTCTGATAAACCTTCGCATCATAAAGGTCCGTCTCTGCCGGCAGATCCATCTCTGCCCTGTCTACATGGAGAAAAGAATCCGGATTCTCTTTCCCAATGGCTGCTGCCTCTTCTCTATTCACTACATCATATGGAAGGGCAGCTACTGCTGCTGCCTTTCCCTCTGTAGGTCTAAGTGCTTTAAATGCACGAAATACTGCCATAAAATCTTGCTCCTTTCCCGTAGCGTGTTTGAAAAATCATTCCAGCAATCTGCACGCTCCATACATCCGGTTCAAAAGTATTTTCATTATTTTTCTTCGGCTTTTTTCAAATGCCATACCCTATATTTTACCACAATCAGAAAGCTCTTGCAATTAGACTAAATATTTTTTGAGAAAGCTAAATTTTTTTGTATTTTTCTATTGCAAATTGATTTATTTATGTTATTATACTTATAAGGAAAACAAAAATGTAGTTAAGATGTACTCTAATAACAAAAACCACGAAGGAGGTTTTCACCATGACAGACGGACTGAAATGGACGGTCAATCATGTTCCGGGATCTGATGATAAATTCCTGGACCTGATGTCCGAAGAAAACGTAACCAAAGCAAATGAATTCCACAAAAGTTTCCCCCAGTACTCCGTAACACCACTGCAGAAGCTTTCCGCTCTTGCTTCCTATCTTGGAGTAAAGGGCATCTACTGCAAAGATGAATCCTATCGTTTCGGATTAAACGCCTTTAAGGTTCTTGGAGGCTCTTATGCAATGGGACGTTACATAGCGAAGGAACTCGGCCGCGATATCAGCCAGCTTCCTTACAATGTTCTCTCTTCTGATAAATTAAGAGAAGAATTCGGACAGGCTACTTTCTTCACTGCTACAGATGGAAACCACGGCCGCGGCGTTGCATGGGCTGCTAAACGCCTTGGACAAAAAGCCGTAGTCAGAATGCCTAAAGGAACCACTAAAACACGTTTTGACAACATCGCCAAAGAAGGCGCCGAAGTAACCATCGAAGAAGTAAATTATGATGATTGCGTAAGAATGGCTGCCGCAGAAGCAGCTAAGACAGAACATGGCATCATCGTTCAGGATACTGCATGGGCCGGCTATGAGGAGATTCCATCCTGGATCTTGCAGGGATACGGCACTCTGGTACTGGAAGCAGATAAACAGCTGAAGGAGAACGGCGTTGACCGCCCGACACACGTATTTGTACAGGCAGGTGTTGGTTCTCTGGCAGGTGCAGTTGTAGGATATTTTGCCCACAAATATAAAGAAAATCCTCCGGTAATGGTTGTCTGCGAAGCAAGTGCTGCCGACTGCCTCTATCGCTCTGCTGTTCAGGCCGACGGCAATCTGGTAAATGTAACCGGTGATCTTCAGACCATTATGGCAGGTCTTGCATGCGGCGAGGGAAATACCATCGGATGGGATATCCTGAAGAACCATGTAACCGTCTTCGCATCCTGCCCAGACTGGATGAGTGCCAAGGCAACACGTATTTATGCAAATCCTCTTGAGAACGATCCACACATCATATCTGGTGAATCCGGTTCTGTTCCGTTGGGGCTTGCATATACAGCGCTTCATGACGAAGATGCCAAAGATCTGAAAGAGGCCTTGAAGCTGGATGAGAATTCCAACATTCTGGTAATCTCCACAGAAGGTGATACAGATCCAGTTCGTTACCGTGAGATCGTATGGGATGGCTTATACGGAACAAACGAATCATTAAGCGAATAATTTTTTATAACAATATGATACTTTTTTACAAAAAACGGAGGTAAAAAGTTATGGATTATAACAAAATCAAAGAAGCTGCACAGAATTATGAAGCAGATATGACCAAATTTCTTCGTGAACTGGTTCATTTTCCAGGCGAGAGCTGCGGTGAGAAGGATCATGTAATGCGTATTAAAGAAGAGATGGAGAAGCTTGGCTTTGATAAAGTTGAGATTGACCCAATGGGAAATATCCTTGGCTATATGGGAACTGGAAGCACTCTCATCGGTTTCGACGGACATATTGATACTGTAGGTATCGGAAACAGAAACAACTGGGAATTCGATCCCTATGAAGGATTTGAGACTGAGACTGAGATCGGCGGACGTGGAACTTCTGATCAGATGGGTGGTATCGTATCTGCTGTTTACGGTGCTAAGATCATGAAAGATCTTGGTCTTCTTAATGACAAATATCAGGTTGTTGTTACAGGAACTGTTCAGGAAGAGGACTGCGATGGTCTTTGCTGGCAGTACATCATCAACGAAGACAAGGTTCGTCCGGAATTTGTTGTTTCCACAGAGCCTACAGATGGCGGCATCTATCGTGGACAGCGCGGACGTATGGAGATCCGTATTGATGTAAAAGGTGTTTCCTGCCATGGTTCCGCTCCTGAGCGTGGCGACAACGCAATCTATAAGATGGCTGACATCCTTCAGGATGTTCGTGCATTAAATGAAAATGATGCTGCAGATGAGACCGAGATCAAAGGTCTTGTAAAAATGCTGGATAAGAAATATAACCCGGAATGGGAAGAAGCAAACTTCCTTGGAAGAGGTACGGTTACTACTTCTGAAATTTTCTTCACATCCCCAAGCCGTTGTGCAGTTGCTGACTCCTGTGCCGTTTCCCTTGACCGTCGTATGACAGCAGGAGAGACCTGGGAGAGCTGCCTGGATGAGATCCGCGCACTTCCATCTGTCAAAAAGTATGGTGACGATGTTAAGGTTTCCATGTATGAGTACTCCCGTCCATCCTGGACAGAGCTGGTATATCCAATCGAGTGCTATTTCCCAACATGGGTAATCCCGAAGGATCACAAGGTTACTTCTGCTCTTGAGGAAGCTTACCACAATCTGTATGGCACAGAGCGTATGGGCAATGCTGAGACAGAAGCTATGAGAAAAGCCCGTCCTCTTACCGACAAGTGGACATTCTCTACCAACGGTGTTTCCATTATGGGACGTAACGGAATCCCATGTATCGGATTTGGACCTGGCGCAGAGGCACAGGCTCACGCTCCAAACGAGAAAACATGGAAAGACGATCTGGTAAGATGTGCAGCTGTTTACGCAGCGCTTCCTACTGCTTACTGTAAATAATCCGGAAATATCTGTTTATCAGAACTACAGAAACTGTAAACGTTCCGCAAGCTGCACACCCTTGAAGCAGACAGCTGTTACAATGTGTCTGCTCCATACCTCCACTTTATACATAGTACTTTTAACAAATAACCAGCACAGCGAAAATTAAGTATCTGCGATATTGACGCAATATTGAAAAATCATATAAATCAATATGACGGTTTCTTAATATTCTCTGTACCAGATAAATTTTAATTATATAAGGAGAAAATTCATGAAAACATTACAGGATTACATCGACAAGCTTAACAGCCTTAACTTCAAAGAAATGTACAACAACGACTTCTTCTGGACATGGGATAAAACAGACGAGGAGCTGGAGGCTGTTTTCACAGTTGCTGACGCCCTCCGCTTCATGAGAGAGCACAATATCTCCACGAAGGTATTCGAGAGTGGTCTGGGAATCTCCATTTTCCGTGACAACTCCACACGTACCCGTTTCTCCTTCGCTTCTGCCTGCAACCTTCTTGGACTTGAGGTACAGGATCTGGACGAGAAGAAATCCCAGATTGCACACGGTGAAACCGTTCGTGAGACAGCCAACATGGTATCCTTCATGGCTGATGTAATCGGTATCCGTGATGATATGTATATCGGTAAGGGACATACTTATCAGAAAGATTTTATGGATGCTGTAACAGAAGGAAATAAAGATGGTATTCTTGAGCAGAGACCTACTCTTGTAAACCTTCAGTGTGACGTTGACCATCCAACCCAGTGTATGGCAGATATGCTTCACATCATCCACGAATTCGGCGGTGTCGAGAATCTGAAAGGCAAAAAGCTTGCTATGACATGGGCTTACTCTCCTTCCTATGGTAAACCACTCTCCGTTCCACAGGGTGTCATCGGACTTATGACACGTTTCGGTATGGACGTTGTTCTGGCACATCCGGAAGGATACGATGTAATGCCAGAGGTTGAGGAAATTGCCAAGAAAAATGCTGAGAAGTCCGGCGGTTCTTTCACAAAGACAAACAGCATGGAAGAAGCATTCAAAGATGCCGATATCGTTTATCCAAAGAGCTGGGCTCCATTTGCAGCAATGGAAAAACGTACCAACCTCTATGGTGAAGGCGACTTCGACGGAATCGATAAACTGGAGAAAGAGCTTCTTGCTCAGAACGCAGAGCACAAAGACTGGGCTTGCACAGAAGAACTTATGAAGACTACCAAGGACGGCAAAGCGCTTTACCTGCACTGTCTGCCAGCTGATATTACAGGCGTAAGCTGTGAGACCGGTGAGGTTGATGCAAGCGTATTTGACCGTTACCGTATCCCGCTTTATAAAGAAGCAAGCTTCAAACCATATGTAATTGCAGCAATGATCATGCTCTCCAAATTTGAAAACCCACAGGATATCCTGAAAAAACTGGAAGTAAAGGCTGCTCCGAGAATTATGGAATAATGCTTTTCAGGGGGCTGTAGGAATACAGCCCTTTTTTGTTCTCATTTTTGATGGTATTTCTTATATTATATATGTTTTTCGTATAATAAATTGTTATATTGCATATTTTTAATGATATAATTTATGAAGGTGAACTATTCAAAACCAGAGCATATTTGAAAAGTGCTTTCCGTAAAATGTACGTCTCAATTTGTGGGAGTTTTTGCTCGGATGAGGGCGCCGTGGCAGGCTACAGCAACTGAATTCGAGCAAAATTTCCCACAAAGCGGGCGTGCAGATTGCAAGAATGATTTTTCAAACAGGCTCTGGCTGCACCAGTTTAATAATGTGTGTGACATGGAAGAAGTTCCGTTCGCATACATCAAAAAAAACTTCCAGAGAGGTATTTTATGCTGCAAATAATCGAAACCATCAACACCGCTGTAAATAATTTTATCTGGGGCGTTCCTGCAATGGTCTGTATTTTCGGAGTTGGTCTTTATCTTAGTATCCGCACCAATTTTCTTCAGATTCGCAAATTCCCCTACGCAATCAAAACAACCCTTGGACGTATTTTCCGCAAACGTGACGCATCTGACGGTGCTATCACGCCTTTCCAGGCAGTGTGTACAGCACTTGCAGCCACGGTCGGTACTGGCAATATTGCCGGTGTAGCAGGCGCTATCGCAATCGGCGGTCCCGGAGCCATATTCTGGATGTGGGTTTCTGCACTGTTTGGCATGTGTACCAAATATGCTGAGGTTACTCTGGCGGTACACTACCGCGAGATCAATGCCAACGGCGAACTGGTAGGCGGTCCCATGTATTACATCAAGAACGGGCTTAGCAAAAAATGGCATTGGCTGGCTTATCTGTTCGCAGCATTCGGCGTGCTCACTGTATTTGGTACCGGCAACGCCACACAGGTCAACACTATCACCACTGCGATCAATTCTGCATTGCTGAATTATAACGTGATCAGCGAAAGCGCCGTTTCTACTTCCAACCTAATCATCGGAATCATAATTGCCATTCTGATCGCCATGATCCTTCTTGGCGGAATCAAACGAATTGGCCATGTCACCGAAAAGCTGGTCCCATTTATGGCTCTGCTTTACATTCTTCTCGGACTGGGAGTTATCCTTCTGAACATTCAGAATGTACCAGCTGTATTCGTTTCTATTTTCAGAGGGGCATTTCAGCCCAGAGCTGTAACAGGCGGCATTGTTTTAAGTATGTTCACAAGTTTAAAAAAAGGTGTTTCCCGTGGTATCTTCTCTAACGAGGCTGGTCTTGGTACCGGATCCATTGCCCATGCGTGTGCAGATACCAAAAAGCCTGTAAAACAGGGTATGTTCGGTATTTTCGAAGTCTTTACAGATACCATCGTGATCTGTACACTGACTGCACTGGTTATCCTTTGCAGCGGCGTTGCTGTTGATTATGGAAAAGCAGCTGGCGCAGAGCTTACGATCCTTGGATTTACTTCTACATATGGAAGCTGGGTATCCATTTTTACAGCAGTTGCCATGTGCTGCTTCGCTTTTTCCACAGCAGTCGGATGGGGACTTTACGGTGCCCGCTGCATCGAGTTCCTGTTCTCTGAAAAAGTGATCAAACCTTTTATGGTTATTTATTCCCTGGTTGCCATCCTTGGCGCAACTGCCAACCTTGGACTGATGTGGAGCATTGCCGAGACATTTAACGGTCTTATGGCAATTCCCAACCTGATTGCTTTGTTCCTGCTTTCCGGTACAGTTGTGAAGCTTACAAAAGAATATTTTGCCGGAGAGGGCAAAACAAAATAAATATAAAAAGGGACATCACATGAACCGTTTTCGCTCATGTGATGTCCCTTTCAGATTATTGATCAATCCTTATTCTCTTCCTCGGCAGCTGCATCTGTAGTTGTATCAGCATCTTCGCTTTTCTCTTCCTCACCGATCTCAACTGCATTTTTTTCTTCCTCAGTCTGCTCCTGCACATCCGTAACGCTTACCTTATGGTCATACCATTTGCCCTTTTTACCAATAATTGCCAGGTCAAATTCTTCATCCAGCTTCTCTACCGGAACATTGAATCCATAAACCTCATCTGTCATGCCATCGCTGTAAGTTACCTTATCAATAGTAGGCTGAATCAGTTCGGCACCGTCTTTCTGTGCATCCTCTGCTGTTCCAAGGAAAACATTCTCAATATTCTTGGAAACGAGAGTAATATGAACGGTCATTTTACCATCCTTTACAGTGAGGGTAGCTCTTCCGTTGCAAGCCTCATTTACATGGAACATACTGCTGTCTGTGTCAAACTCTACACCATAAACACCGTCTTCAAGTTCGCTGTCTGCGGCATTCTCTGCACCATCTGTGGTTTCCTCTGCCTCAGCCTCTGTGGCTTCTGCAAATGCCGGGAATGCAGTTCCTGCTGTCATAGCGGAAATACTTACAGCTGTTAATAAAATGACTAATGAACGTTTCATAATAACTCTCCTTGCTTTTTCTTTATTTACGGTACACTTGTGTGTGCCGTATTTGTTTTATTACTCAAACAGCTGCCCCACAGTGTAGGAGCAGCTGCTTTTGTTCTGTTGCAATAACAATTTATACCAGGATAATTATTTCGCGATGGAATCAATAGCTGCCTGAGTATGAGCTACATAAAGCTGCTCAACAGCGTCAATTCTTCCAAGACCTTCGATCTGGCAGTCAATCTCATCGAAATCTCCAGAAGCCTCGAACATGCTCTTCCAGGAGTCATCATCATCACCAGCCATATCATTGTTTGCATGGTCACCAGCAACAACCATAAGCGGACGAAGGATTACTTTCTTGAATCCGGCATCTTTTACTTTATTGATAACTTCATCACAAGCTGTATCCTCTGGCTCACCTTCTACAGTACCGATGAATGCGTTTGTGAATCCAAGGTTATCCATCTGTGTCTGCATCTGGTCATATGTAACGTTTGCTGTATGGGAAGTACCATGTCCCATGAATACAAATGCGGTTCCATCTTCTGCAGCTGCTTCCATGCTGTCATATCCAGCTTCTTTTACAGCTTCATCTGTGATTGCCTGAGCAACAGCAGCTTTGTCATCGTTGATAACGGTAGCGTCATCGCCAACCTCACCAAGCATTGGTTCAGCGATTGCTACAGATTCAAATTTATCTTTGTAAGCATCAATAGCTTCTACCATCTCATCGTACTCAGCACCATGCATAAGATGTGTAGGCTGAACTACAAGATTCTTAACACCGTTTGCTACTGCACGGTCAAGTGCCTGCTGCATGTTATCAATCTTCTCATCATCTCTTGCCTGTACATGGTTGATAATGATCTGAGCGGTAAATGCTCTTCTTACAGACCAATCCGGGAATGCTTCTGCAAGAGCATCCTCGATTCCTTTGATATCCTCTGCACGGCTGTCGTTAAAGGAAGTACCAAAGCTTACTACAAGAAGCTCATTCTCACCGATCTCGTCCTGATTACGCGGATCATCCTTGGAAGCATCACCTGTGTCACGTCCGAAATACTCTGGACTTGCCTCTTCTCCCTCTACAAGCTCTTTCTGAGCATCTGTAAGGGCATCCCATGCTTCTTTAGCTTCCTTGCACTGCTCATCTGTATCATCTGTTCTCTCCTGAACATAAATAGCATCGATAAGTGCTGCTACTTTATCAGCCGCTTCCTTATCTGCATCTGCAGTGTCATCAGCTGCTTCTGCATCGTCTGTTGTCTCAGCATCATCAGCTGCTTCAGCATCGTCAGCTGCCTCAGCATCATCAGCTGTCTCAGCATCGTCTGTTGTCTCCTCTGCTGCTTCCTCTGTCTCTGCAAATGCAACAGTTGCTGTTGCTGCTGTCATGCTTGCTGCCATAGAAGCTGCAAGAAGGATTGCTAATAAAGATTTTCTTTTCATTTCTTTTTCCTCTTTTTTTTGTATTTCCGGATAGAATCACGTATAAAGAATCCCATGGGAAATCTATCACCAATCTCCCATTGCATAAAAACAGCCGCATTTTCTGCGA
>OGOQ01002223.1_pt1 | contig 12491 bp, 6 predicted proteins | sample 1552691 | NCBI WGS metagenome assembly OGOQ01 (sample SAMEA2580209, study PRJEB22360) | human gut metagenome | biome: human gut; feature: human-associated habitat; material: faeces | place: Denmark | collected 2008/2010
AGTATACAGGTAAATCCACGTTGCTACAAATGTGAGGTCACTTCATATTATCTAATATGGAAAATATCAATACCTTGTTGATCGAGGATGGTTTAAGTCAACCCGATTGCTTAATAAAACTAAACCAAATCGCAATCCATCAAATGGCGATTTTAGAAGAGCTAGAACACAAAATCTTGAAATAGCATGGATTATTTTAATTCCCCCGAATTCGTGGGAATTAAAATGTGCATCTAAGTAAATTCGTAGTCATTGTGCAACATAATAAATCAACTCGCTAATTTTTAGTTATCAATGTTCAACTTATTATTGCATTTTACGGAAAGAAAAAAGACAGCAGATGCTGTCCTCATTCGGTATTGCAATTGTAAAATATTTGGGCAAATAAATCAAACCGGCAACCACAAGGATTGCCGGTTTTTTCGTGTCCTCCTCGCCATGCAGCCAACAACGCCACAGGCGATTTTAACAAGCATTTATTTGATCCAGGTTCGTGCTCCATAACTACACTGTCTCAACGCACTCTTCGCCACAAGTGTCTTGCCGTCATAGACCAACACGCGGGCTTTGTAGTAATATTTTCTGCCCTTCGTGCCCTTGGTGCTGATAAAGCTGTTCTTGCTGCTTGTCTTGCGCAGTTTGTAGCCTGCGGTCTTCTTCGTCGAGCGATAGAACTGGTACTTGACCGTGTAGCCCAGCGACTTGATGTCGGAGATCATGGTCTTGCTGCTCTTGGCTGCGACCTGTACCTTGACAGATTTCTTGCTCGTCTTAGTGGTAGTCACTTTGAACTTCGCGCTCTGCATCAGTTCTTTGACGTGGGCGGCGTTCTGTTCTTTAATTAACCCCTCTGCTTCGTCTTTGTCGACGACTGCGAAGGTCGAGAAGCGGGTCGTCGTGAAACGAATGTAATATTCTGCGCCGATCTTCACTACGCTGTGGTTCAGGATCTTGCAGAGGCCGTTGTCGTCGATGTAGATCACGAGGATGTCTTTGCCTTTGAGCTTATCCAGCATCGGCAGAATCACATAAGCCTTGCCGCCTTGGAAATCATGCAGGAGCCTGTTTCCACTCTGTACCGCCAGATCAAACAGTTTGCCGTTTTCACCGATGGCGGCGGAGGCAGCCCGCTGCGCTTCGGTCAGTGCCGCGTTTTCCTTGACGATGAGCTTAACGGTATCGCCGTTTGTCTCGCTTGTGATGGTTTCCAGCGTCTTGTTGTCGAGTGTCACACTGCCGCTGTCCGTCTTCACAACCAGGCTGGCATCGGTATCTTTGGCAATGGAAGCGACTGTTGTTTTCGGAATCTCCAGTTCCGTCGATTTGGCGGTATCTGCTGCTTCGCTGCTTGCAGCCGCGGAGGAAACTGTGATCTCGATGATATCAGACCTGTTGGAAACTGCCTGCGCGACAAGCTTCTCCGCTGTTTCCTTAGAGACCGTTCCTATTATCTTGGAGACGGTTTGTCCCTGCTCGTTTCTGCTCGTCTCGTTCTTCGTATTGTTTACCGTTGTCTTGGTCGTGGTCACCACATTGCTTCCGGAAATAGCATTGCCCTTGTCATCCTTAACGGTCACCACATCGCTGCCAGCGGGTGTCGGAGCCGGGGCTGCGCCACCGCCGCCACCACCGGATGCTCCGCCGGAGCTGGAGCTGCTGGAATTGCCGCCGGTGGGCTTGACCTTGTCGACCACCAGCATGGCAGTTTTGCGGCCGATGTTCTTACTGTCCTCATAGATGGCCGTTACGACATAAGAACCCACAGCTATGGGTTTGCCGTCGTTGTTCAGCTTGCCGTTTCCGGTGTCGAGAATGTAGGTGTAAGTCCACTTGGGATCCGTACCTGCCTCGATACCGTCGATGGTGGCCTTCTCATAAGTCATCACCTTGGTGGGGTCGTAGGTCAGTTTTCCATCGGGGAAACTGATGTTATTGCTGACGTCCTTCTTATCCTTCACGTCGACAGTGACGTTCACATTGGTGCCGTTCTGATAGTTCTCCTTATCGTCGTGATAGTTGGCCGTGAAGGTCTTGCTACCGGCCTCCGACATCTCCGTATTAGGATTCACCCAAGACCAGCCAGCAGGCAGGATTACGGTGGAGAGTTTCTGCCCCTTAATGCCGTACAGACCAGTGGGGGCGGCAGGAGTAGCGGCCTTTGAGATCGTCACGCCCGTCTTATTGAAGATGCCGCCGTTTTTCAGCGTATAGTTCTTGGCCGTATCGGTATTATTCAAGGTCACGGTGACAGTGACGTTCTTGTTGTCACCGGCGTTGGCATCGTTGAACTCGCCGGTGGCGGTGTAGTCACTGCCCATGGTCAGCGTTTCGTTGTTCACAAAGCCGGTGAAGGACACGCTGTTAACGGTGGCATCCTTCTTGCCGTCATAGGTCTTCGCGGCCACGGTCGCGTCGGCGATGGTCAGCTCGGCGGGGGTGATTTTCCAAGACACATTTGCGGTGTCCTTGTAGTTGCCCGTGCCCTTAACCTCCACGGTGTAGGTGCCCACGTTGGTGCCCGTGGTTTTGCCGTTGCCAATTTCGACTGTGTAGTCCGTATTATCCGTTAACGCATCCTTCATGTCTGTCAGCGTCACGGAGCCGACCTTTACGGTCTGCTGGCTGCCGGTGTACACAGTTTCCTTCGTGGTGAACTCCGCCGAAACCAGTTCCAGCGTAATAGTCGCGCCGGCAATGGACTTGGGCTTGATGGTGAACTTCTCAGAGGTGGCCTCGTAGTTGGTTTTCTCCGTCGAACACGTCACCTTCACAGTGTAGGTACCGGCGTCGGTGGGCGCATTTGCACTGCTATAAGTCTGGCTGGGTTCTTTAAGGGTGCTGCCGGTGTAAAGCACAGTCACTTCACCCGCGCCATCAGGCTTGCCAGTGAGAACATAGTCAGGCAGCGTATCGCCAAAGGTGCAGCCTGCCTGCGTCACCTTCATGGTGCTCGTGTCCGTGACCTTATCCGCCAGCGTGATGGTCAGGGTCACTTCCTTATGCTTGTAGTTGCCGCCGTTGGGCGTGAAGGTCATCGGAATGACGACCTTCTTCTCACTGCCATCCAGACTAAGTCCGGTCGCCAGTTTGACTTGGACGCCATTGCTTTCAAACTTGGGATAGCCCGTGGCCAAAAGACTCGTTCCTTCCGTCACAGAACCCTTCACCGCGAAGGTACCCGCCGCAGTGAAACCGAAGTCGGTGTATGTATAGGTCTTCACTTCCGTATCGTTGTAACGGATGGTGACGGATTTATCCGTTCCGGTACCCTCGGGCAGAGTGTCCTCGCTGATGGTCAGCTCGCCGATTTTCAGGTCGGTGGCCGTAGCATAGTTCGTGCCCTCCTCCACGCTGATTTTGACAATGTATCTGCCCGCGTTGATGGGCTCCACTTCGGTTTCGCTCTGATAGTATTTCACCGTGATGTTGCCCATGCCCTTGACGCTATCCTTCGCCTTGACCTCAGCGCTCTTGGCTTGGCCATTGTAGACCAAGTCTTTGGGCGCTGCAAAGGTGAAGTCCTCCACTTTCGGCACAGCTTTTGCAATGGTATACTTCACGCTGGCGGTCGCGCCGTCCAGCGTGATGTTGGCGGTGTAGGTTCCCGCGTCGGTGGGGGCGGTCTTAAGGATGTCGTTGCCCTTTTTGTAGGTGATGGCGATCTGATTCACCGCCAACCCCTGCCAATTGTTTTCTGTCAGCGTCGCATTTTCGCTCTGACCGTCGCCGTAGGTTGTGTGTGCAGGCTTGTTGATGGTCACGCTGCCGCCAGCGGGGGCAGGGCAGCTTGGAGCTTTGCATGCGGCAGTGATGGTCGCGCCGTTTGCCGTATACTTCCACTGATGCGAATGCACCTGCAGCTGTACGGTCTTGCCGTCATTCACCAAGCCAACATCATACGCGGAGTTATCGCTGGTGAAATTCTTTGCAACAACCCAGCCCGCATCCGTCGCCGTAGCGATATTCACATTCCCCTGCGAAAGATTAGCTCGCGTAGTCACGCCGATGTTCGCGTTCTTGACCAACTCCCCGCTGATCGTGATTTGTTTGCCGCTGGGCAGGCTGACATTGTTTGTGACACCGCCAGCCTTGTTGTTGCCCTGAATAACAGCATCGCCGCAGATCGTCATCTCTCCGGCTGAATAAGCATTCTCAGCAGGCGCAATATACACACCGCCGCCATCTACTGCGCTGTTGTTCTGAATCGTTCCGCCATACATATTAAATTGATTGCCCGAACCAACGAACACACCGCCGCCCTGGTTCTCACTAATATGGTTGCCGCTGATTTCGCCGCCGTACATGTTGATTGTAATTGTAGTATTCTTGCTGGTTTTACTCTGTCCGACAACAGTTCCCTTTGTATTCCCTGTGATCTTTCCGCCATACATGTTGAACGTACCGCCACCGGTCTGGCCGATCTCTACTTTAACGCCATTCAGCGTACCACCATAGAGACAGAACGTGTTGCCATTCGATATTGCTACACCACCATTGGCTTTACCGGAATAAGATTCCAGCTTCCCACCCACACTACAGTCCGTCAATTGCGTGGTGCCAGATGACATAATGCGTCCAACATCGGAAAGCGTCACGGTATAGCCGTTCAGACAGACGTTGGCGTTTTGCAGAGTGGCATTTTTTGTCAAGGTCACATTTCTGGTCAGGTAGTAATTTCCAGAAGTAGGCAGTTTATCCGTCTCTGTCCAAGGCTGGAAGGTAATGTCTGCCCCATGCGTATGCCCATTGACATTCTTGCTGCTATCGCCGCAGATGCAATGCGTATGGGCGCTCTGCTTACCCAGCATAACCGTCTTGCCATCGTCACTCAGATAAAGTTCAAAGCCCACGCCATTATCCTTGAAGCCATCCGCTACAAGCTGCCCGAAATACTGCCCGCCTGTCGCATCCGTCACGGCAACAGGGTCGCTCAAGTCCTTCTGATTTTCCACAGAAATGCCGAATTTCGCGGACGGGTCAAGCGAATCAAAGCTGATTTTCGAGTCCTGCGTCAGTAGGATGTTCTTGGCGTTGCCGGTAATCTGCGCCTTGCCGCCGAGCGTAAGGCTGCCGCCATCGACCAGAATGCTCGTTCCCCCGCTGCCCGTGATTTTCCCTTCCTTGCAATCCAGCAGCTTCAGTCTGTTATTGCCGCTCACCTTGATCGCAGGAGCTTTTTCATTCTTAGCCGTAACAGTCTGCCCGTTCAAGCAAAGTACAACATCCCCATTGACCTCCCATGTGCTGCTAACATCAACCGCAGCATCGATATAGTAGTTGCCAGTCGCTTTGATATCCGACAGCGCCGCCACCTTCGTAAACTCCACATCGCCGTGCATATGCGGCTTGTCTCCTATGTTATAACTGCCATCTTGATTTTGGTTTACCCGGCCATCGGTCTTTTTCAAGCTGGGATACTTATTGCAGCCCATGCGCCAAGTATCCCTGCTACCACTGTTGTTCAGCAGCCAAGCCACCTCGCCACTGTTGCATTCACTCGTGCTCTTCCATACCACAGTATCGCCAGTGTCCTTGTTCCCATCAATGTAAACTTCTCCGTTACGACCGTTGTTCGCATCCCTATAATAGCAATTTGTAATACTACCATTTTTATTTTCCGCAATCGCGTAATCAGTTTTCCCTGTTCGGAAACTTCCCCTGAAAAAGCAGTTGCTGATCGTACCGGTATTCGTGCGGGCAATGCCTGCCGCCTTACCGGAAATAGAAAGTTTGGCGTTCACATAGCTCCAGCAGTCCGTAATGTTACCGCTATTCTTATATGCGATCATACCAAAGCTGTCTGTATACAATGCGTTGCTAATGGTGGCACTGCAACGCTCGATCGTACCCGCATTATTCACTGAAAGCAGCCCGCTATCTGAAACAGGAAGACTGCTATTCCCGACATACTTAACACTCACAGCCAGATCCTGTACCTTGCCACCCGTGCCGATCCAGCCAAACAAGCCCCTATTTGTTTGGGACTGAGCCTGAACATCAACCAAACGAATCTCTTTGATCTCATAGCCATTACCATCGAACATGCCGACGTACGCATTGCCTTCACTGTTACCGATCGGCGTCCATGTCCAATTGCCATTACTCTGCTTATCGCTAAAATTGAGATCACTCATCAGCTTCGCGCATATCTTAGTATTCCCCGCATTCACCGTATCGCGGAACCATTCCATCTCATCGGTTGACGTGATTTGGTAAGGATCCTCCGTTGTACCCGTACCATTGTGGGGCTTATTGGTATCATCCGCATACAGCGCGATCTCCCCCTGCGCCGCAGCGAGTGCCGCCAATGCTGCAATCGCTGCCTGATACTGCGTCAGATCCAGCGCGGCGCGTTCCTCGTCCCCGAGCGCAGCCATCGCCTCATCGATCTCGCCCAGCTTTGCGGAAACGTCCTCTGCGTTTTCCTCCGTTAGTTCATCGGGCAGGTCATTGATCATCGCCTGTACGGACAAAACCGCCGCCTCTTTTCCAAGGCAGGCAGAGAGATCCGCATCTTCCGCAGCGCAGACCGGACAGTCGGGATTGACCGCCCCCTGCTCACAGTGGGTCTCGCAGACGCACTCCGCCGGAGCATTCCCGGACACGCCGGACACATCGGTTTCCACCGCAAATGCCGGAACGCCCGACATTGTAACCATCATTGCCGCCGCCAGTAAACATGCGGCCGGCCGTTTCCATTTCCATTTCCATTTCATTTTATTCATCCTCCTCACGTTGTTCGTTCCTTCTCGTTGCTTTCTGAAGCAGCTGGGATACTGCCTCCCGCAGCTGATATTCCGTCACAGGCTTCACCCAAAAGTCATCTACCCGCATCCTGCAGCTTTGGGGTTCAAATTCTGCCTGATCGCTGATCCACAGGAGCGGGACATCCCTGCTGTAGCCTCGTATGCTCATGCAGAAATTCATCCCCCTGGCTCCGTCCTCCATGACCACCACAGCATCATAAGGTCCATCCCGCTGCATGGCATAGACGCAGAATACGCCATTGTCAAAGCGGTCTACTTTGCCAAGCTTCATCAGCAAAGCGGTTTCTTTTTCTTTCTGGCTATAACTGCATAGCGCAATTCGCATGTTCGCACCTCCATTTCGTGATGGGTTTTATCGCCTCATATAGCTCCTGATCACTACAATCTATAGATTATCAAAACCGTATGACACGGATTCATACGGCGGAACACGTGATACCGGTAAGCGGAGGTTTTCAGGAGGTCACTGCCGCATTGCAGAAAGACAAGCGTTTTTTGCCCTGCTACCGGGGCGTTTTAATCAACATGGATTATATCAGCCATGTTGACAGTCAGACCTTCCGTTTGATAAACGGGGAGGAACTTCCGATTGCCCTCCGCAATGGAAAACAGCTGCGGGAAACCTACCGTCAATATGTTTTCTCTGGAATGGGGGGTATCGTATGAGAATGAAGCAAATACACAGGCGTATTCTGGGGGGCTGTCTGGCCTGCTTTCTCTGCTTCACTGGCAGTATCCCAGCATTTGCCGCTGAAACCGCAACCCCAGCCAATGCCGATGAAATAACGGAGATTCTGCCGGATTTAGAAAGCGAGGCTTCGGAGACACTGGATAACGGAACCCCGGAAACACCGGAAGCACCGGAAGAAGTATCCCTCATCCTTGTCACAGAAATACAAAATGAAGGCGAACTGCGCTCCCTGCCAGATTTCACCCTGCCCCTTAGAACCACACCGTCTGATGATGACCTGGAGGAAGTTTATCAGCTGGCCCTTCAGTATCAAACCGTCTGCGCCACTGTAACAGCAGGTGAAGAAATCCGGCAGGAAACATTTTCTGTCGCATGGGATTTTTCGGCCATTGACCAGACCACTCCGGGCGAATATACCGCAGCAGGCCGGATTGAACTGCCGGAGGGGTATGCCTTTGGTGAAGCTGTATTGCGGGAGCTTCAGATTTCCGTCCGGGTGGAAGAAATGCCGCCTGCTGTCATTACCTCCATAGAGCAATGGTATCCTTATACGGATGCGTTTGCGGTTCAACAGGGCAGCGGAACCGAAGCACTGGAAGCATTGTTCGCTGCTTCCCCGTATTATCTGGAATGCTATGCGGAAAATGGAACCAGCTACACCGCTGTGGTGGAATGGGATTTTTCCGGTATTGATCTGAATACTGTGGGACTGTACCATGCAACCGGAAGGCTGACTGCACCGGAAAATACCATATTTGCGGATCGTGTCGATTTCCCTGAAATTTCAATTCCTGTTTCTGTTCAGGCTCCGGGCAGCCCGGACATCAACTGCTTCCTGGTTCGCAGAGGAAGCCTTTATTTTCCCTGGGTTGCACCATCAGGGGAACTGGATGAGATCAGCGTATGGCTGTCCGAAAACAACGGTTCATGGAACCGTCTGGAAAGTGGCGTTTATGTGGGTCAGGAAATGCTCTCGATTGCCACCCGTCTGCTGACACCGGGCAGCAGTTACCTCCTTCAGGTTGATTATGACGGCGGACAGACCGGCATCCTGTCCTTTACCTACGCAGATGAAATTGTCCTTGAAGGGTATCATGAAGGCGACCGGGATGGAGGGGATGCAGGCGAAAATCCACCCGATACCATCATTCAGCCGCCTCCTGAAGATACCGCTTTACAGCAGCCCCCGGAAAGTGCGGATTCCAAAAAAACTGTTTTTTCAGAGTTCTTCGATGAAACCACCGACCGGATTTCCGGCACGCGCTTTTTGATGATGCTGCAAACAGGGGAGCAAAAAGCCGTCTTTTCCAAACAGGGAATCACCATCAGCATACCCAAAGACGCCTTGCCGGAGGGTATCCAAAACGAAGATCAGATTGAAGTCATCATCCAAAAGGATACGGACGGCGGTTTTTCTTTTTCGTTTTCCATCAACGGAACTGCGCTCAACTCCCTGCCGGATGTTTCTGTCATGCTGCCCTATCCAAATGACCCGGCAGCCGACACATTGTTCCTCGGTGATGAAAGCGGCGTGGAAATTCCCATGACCGGCTATGACGATGCGGCAAAAGCCGCCTCCTTTCAGATCAGCCATACAGGGACATACACCCTTGCAGTAAAGGAAGATGCCGTTTCCCTGGCACATGCCGCCGACACAGAGCATAGCCGGTCGCCCATACTCCTTTTGATTCCGGCTTGTCTGCTTCTTCTGTCTGCCGGTGAATTTTTCCTAAGGAGGAGGCGAAAATAAGATGGTATCTTCTGTGGTAAAAAAATATGCCGCTTTATGTATGGTCTGCCTGTGTTCATCCCTGTTTTTTCTTGGCCTGTATCAGTTTAATAATAAATATAGCCAGAACACAATTCAGGCGGCAAATGGGATCCTGGCGCTTTCTGAGGAAGAACTTCAAAAGTCACCGGTGCGCTTTCTGGTATCCGGCTGGGCATTTTATCCTGACGCGCTTTTGACCCCGGAAGAAATACGGGATGAAAGCCATTATATGCGCTACCTTTCCATTGGAGCGCAGACCAATTTCTCCAGCCCTGCAAACCCTTCTCCCTATGGCTGCGGGACTTACCAGATGACATTCTTCCTGCCGGAACGGAAGGAAGCGTATGCACTGGAAATCCCGGAAGTGTTTTCTGCTTACAACCTTTATCTGGATCATGACCTGATCCTGCAAATGGGGGAACCGGCACAGGGGACACCATTGGTTCAAAACCGCATGGTCACTTTTCATGGTGGAAAACCGGTCACACTCACCATAGCGGTCAGCAACTATGACCACTTTTACGGAGGGATTGTTTATCCGCCTGCTTTCGGAACGATGCTGGCGGTCAATACAACCAGAGGAATCCGGTTTGCATTCTGCCTGTTTGGCTGTACGGTTACCTTTGTCTGTGCGCTGCTGTCCTTTTATTTCAGCCGCCGGATGAAACAGAACAATCCATCCCTGTTCGGACTGATCTGCCTTGCCATGTGCGGCCTGTCATCCTATCCTGTGCTTCATATGCTGGCTGCTGTTCCCATATTCCCCTGGTACACGATTGAACTGTTCTGTATCTATCTGGTTACCTGGCTGATCGTAGTTCTGCAAAACCGGATATGCAGGCCGGGCTTCCTGCCTGCGGCCATCAGCAATGGGGTGGGCGCTGCGTTCCTGGTATATGCGTTTGTGTATGGCATGATGGCTTCCCATCTCTCCCTTGGAGCGATTCGTTTCTTCTCTGCATCGGTCTTTTGTTATAAGGTGGCATCTGCACTCTATCTGCTTATCATCGCTGTGCTTGCCATTCACAGAGGAGAAAAACGGAGCAGGCCGATCTTCTATGCTGCGACAGCCGCAACCTGCGCCTTTATATGGGATCGCCTTCTGCCGGTTTATGAGCCAGTTATCGGCGGTTGGTTTGTGGAATGGGGCAGCTTTTTCATAGCAGCCGCCATCGGTTATTCCCTCTGGCGCGATGTGGTAGAGGGGTATGGAAACAGCCTGATTTTTCAGGAAGAACGCAAGCAGGTCGTCCGGCAGCTTTCTATGCAGACCGAATACAGCCGTCAGGTTTCTGAAGCAGCGGCAGAAAACAGAAGGCTGATTCACGACATCAAACACCATCTGCGCACCATAGACCGCATGGCCTCTGAACGTGGGCAGACGGAGATCTGCTCCTTCCTGTTACAGGTAGAGGAACAGGTTGCGGCAACATCGGGTCACTCCCCTGCCCAGTTCTGCAAAAATCCCGTTGTAAATGCGCTGATTGAATACTACTACGGCATGGCGCAGACACAAGGGACAGAATTTCAGGTGCGGCTCGATCTTCCTGATCAGATGCCGCTTACCGATGTGGAACTGTGTACGGTGCTAGGCAATCTTTTGGACAATGCCGTTGAGGCGTGCAGCCGCCAAAAGCAAGGGGTGCACCGCATTTTCATTGCAGGCGAAACCAGAGGCAATATGTACTTTTTGAAGATTGAAAACACTTACGACGGTCTGGTCTTGCAGGAGGGAAAAACATTCCTCTCCCGAAAGGGCGCATCTGCTGATCATGGAATCGGGCTTTCCTCTGTCCGAAAAATCATTGAAGGCCATGGCGGTGATCTCGATCTTGTTCCCGGTGAGGAATCCTTTCTTGTTGGAATTACAATACAGATGTAAAAACTGTTTTTTGAGGCGCATTCGGATACGGCGTGGCTTTTCGCTCCCTTACGGTCGCTGTTCCTGCCACGAAAATATTGTTCGCCCACCGTTGGCGGCTGATAAGCTGATGCAGAACAAAGAAAACGGCACATACCGTCCGACCTTTTTCTGTATGCGGGATGAAAAAAAGTGACCAAAAGCAAGACGGTATTTCCGTCGGATGACAGCCTTTTGAAAATGCTGTATCTGGCACCCATGGATATCACGAAAAAATAGACCGGTCACAGGCAGGACTGGGGACAGATCCATTCCCAGCTTGAAATTTATTTTGAAGAACGTCTGGCAGGACGGAACCTGTAAAGCAGTCAATTTTAGGCAGGTTTTATTGACATGCCTAAAAACTACTGTATAATGCAGATATGGGCAGAATCCGGAAAATCGGCTCTGCCCATTTGTAACTATTCACAAATCTTATATCAGTTTCTAACGTTTACACAAAACTTGAAACGGTCTCCACAGCTTATAAACCAATAGGGGAGAATGCTCCCCCCAGATAGCACTCTCCCTCTGAATCAATTCTGTTCTTCATCCAGCCATTCTTTTAGCTTTTTCTGTAACAGCTTTTTATCCGGCAAATATAATTTATACTCTTTTGCCGCTGTTCAAAGAGAAAGTCTTTCATACAAACTGGAGTGAAATTGTCTTTTTAAGGTGCTTACATTCCAGTTAGAACGTATTACTTCCTTTTCATAAAAGTCTCTTTCGTCCTTATCCTCTATACGCATAAGTATCTGATAATGTGTCCAGCTCAGCTTAAATGGTATTTTTTTGTATGCCGTTTCTAATTGTCCAATTCCCGATTGGATAATTTCATCTTCTCTATCTTTGTAAGCCATGTAAAATTGACGCATTCCAGCAACATTGCTTCTTGAAAAACCTCTACCATATTCTTCTGTCAGATATGACGACAAAGAATCCAAGACTTTTGCTCCATATTTTGCTCTTTCTGAACCCTGCTGTTCCTGCTCGATAATATATCTTCCAAGCAGAAAACTGGTAAGAACTGTAATTGCATTTGCCATTTGTCCCATATTACTTCTGGCACTGTCAATCAGCTTTTTTGATTTATCAAATGATATGAATACCGAATTTTAATCCAAGTTCATGTACATAAGAAGCAGGTGCTCCGGAGCATGCTGCCATAGACATTGCCATTACAACAGCAAGCATACCCTTCATCATACTCTTAATTCTCATAATCGTTTCTCCTCTCTGAAACATGTTTTGTTTTTCCTCTGCTTCACTATACAATACCGTTGTAAAAACCAATGTCCAAAGTAGGAAAAATTTGAGTAAATTCCGACACTTATTTTATGCAGTTCTATCTTTATGAGATTT
>OGOQ01002229.1_pt1 | contig 12473 bp, 9 predicted proteins | sample 1552691 | NCBI WGS metagenome assembly OGOQ01 (sample SAMEA2580209, study PRJEB22360) | human gut metagenome | biome: human gut; feature: human-associated habitat; material: faeces | place: Denmark | collected 2008/2010
CCCACGACCAGTTGCAGGCCGGGGGGATTCACGGACTGCTGGCCGATTCGCTCGACAATGTCTGGGCCGCCACGAATGCCGGGATTGTCCGCTATAATCCGGCTGCGCACCGTTCGGTGGCCTATGGCGCTTCGTACGGGCTGGAGGTCGTGGAGTTCAGCGACGGTGCTTATTTTTACGACCGCCGTGCCGGGAAGCTGCTGTTCGGCGGCATCAACGGTTTGGTCGTGGTCTCGGGCGGCGAGTCGCTGCACCGGGGGTATATGCCCCCGGTGCGGTTTCGGGATGTGACCATCGACGGCACGGATCACAGCATTTCGAAGCTGATGCGCAAGGGCAAACTGGTGCTTACCCACCGGCAAGGGGCTTTCGGTCTTTCGATCGTGGCGCTGGACTATATCAACGGCGGCAACTATTCGTACCTGTATAACCTCGAGGGGTTCGACAGCCAGTGGAATGACAACCGCCATAACAACCGGCTGCTTTTCGCCAACCTTCCGCCCGGCAATTATTCGCTCAACGTCCGCTACCGGAACAATATGACCGGGGAGCTGAGTCCCGTAGGCCGGCTGGCGATCCGGGTGTTGCCGCCGCCCTATGCTTCCGCTTGGGCATGGGTGGTGTATGGTACGGCCGCGTGTGTGTTTGTTGCGTTCACGGGGCGCTATCTGGAGCGCCGCCGCCGTGAACGCATGCACAGGTGGCAGGCGCTTTACGACCAGCACTCCAAAGAGCTGCTCTACGAGTCGCGTATCCGTTCGTTTGCCAGCCTGACCAACGAACTTTCGGTGCCGCTGACGCTTATCAACGGTTCCTGCCAGCAGATCCTGGAGTGCGGGGCCTCCGACGGCTTCGTGCTCCGGCAGGTGGGATTCATTCATCGCAATGCCCTGAAATTGAAAGATCTGACCTGTTTGCTTAATGAGCTCAGGGCGGCCGGGGCGGCGGATCGTCCCGACGACGTCGAGCTGCTCGATGTCACCCGGATGTGCAACGGACTGGTGCAGACTTTTGCCGAGTATGCCGAAACACACAAGGTAGGCTACCGTACCGAGGTGGGGGAAGGTATGCTCTTCCCCTCGGCGCGCGGTACGTTGAGCATGGTGCTGAATATCGTGCTGTCCAATGCCTTCCGGCGCTCGGAGACGGGCGGGGAGGTTTTCTTCGGTGTATCCGTTGTACAGGATAGGCTGCGGGTTGTGGTTTCCAATCGTGGGGAGGGCGTAGATCTGGGGCAGATCGAGTTCCTCTCCGACCGTTACCGGCTGCTGGACTATCTGGAAAGCCGCGGTAAGGGCGGCCTTTCGCAGAAAGGGGATATGGAGCTGGCGATCTGCCACAACCTGGCAGCGAAGCTGGGCGGGGAGTTCCGGATCGCATCGGAAGGCGACGTTACGACTGTCACGTTGTCGTTTCCCGAACTGGAGATCGCCCGGGTAACGCAGCCAGTCCTGCAGGTGGACATGGCTTCCGACCGGCAGTTCGGGATGCCCGGCGCCCCGGCTGTTTCCGCCGTAACCTCCCGCGATGCGTTGCCGACGATGCTCGTGGTGTGCGAAGACCCCGACATGGCTTCGTTCCTCGCGCAACTCTTCGCCGGCGCCTATGACCTTAAGGTCATGGGAGAGCTCGGGCAGGCTGCGGAGCAACTGGGGACGTTGCGGCCGCAGGTCGTCATTTGCAGTGCGGTGACGCTCGATCCGGCCATGACCGGTGTGATCCGGCATATCCGCAGGAGCAGGCACATGGCACAGGTGCCGGTCATCCTGCTGACGTCGGCCTCGCGTTCCGGGATGAAGATCGAGGGACTGGAGTCGGAGGTGGACATCTGCCTGGCCTTCCCCTTCGACATCGCGCACCTGAGAAACGTCGTGGGGCAGTTGCTGCGCCGTTATGAATCGCTGAAGGATTACGGCCGTTCGGCATACAGCGCGTTCGACCTGGCGCAGGGGCACCTGCTCCACAAGGAAGACAAGGTTTTCCTGGACAGGATGCTCGAGATCATCCACGGCAATATCCTCGATACGTCGCTTTCCACGCAGTTCATCGCAGACCGGATGGGGATGAGCCTGCCCAACTTCTATCGCAGGCTGGGGGGCGTGACCGATCGAACCCCGGCCTGCATCATCCGGGAATACCGGCTCGGTCTGGCCGAACAGCTGCTGGTGACCACCCGGCTGTCGATTGACGAGATCATTTACAAATCGGGTTTCTCGAATCGTAGTACTTTCTTCCGGGGGTTCGTGCTCCGTTTCGGATGTACGCCGAAGGTGTACCGCGAACAGAAAGTCAGTGAGGCGATGGAAACGGATGCAGGGCCGGGCACAGAGGCGGGAGTGGAAGCCGAGACAACCTGAGGTGGCTGTTCATCGCGCCGGCCGCGCGTTTCGCGGCGGGGCGGGGCCGCGCTTTTTTGTTATTAGGCCCGAAATCGCTATATTTGCCTCCGGAGTTTCCGTGTACGGTTCGTCCGAGCGGGAACGATGGTCATTTTTTAACGATATCAACATGAAAATTGCGATTGTGGGCGCCAGCGGGGCTGTGGGCCAGGAATTTTTGAAAATTTTGGAGGAACGCGACCTGGGGATCGACTCCCTGTTGCTGTTCGGTTCGGAACGCAGTGCGGGACGGACGTACAAATTCCGCGGAGAAGATATTACCGTCAAGCTGTTGCAGCACAACGACGATTTCAAGGGGGTGGATTTCGCCCTGACGTCGGCCGGTGCCGGGACATCGCGCGAGTTTGCAGAGACGATCACCCGGCATGGAGCCATTATGATCGACAATTCGAGCGCCTTCCGCATGGATGCCGATGTGCCCCTGGTGGTGCCCGAGGTCAATCCCGGCGATGCGAAGGACGCTCCGCGCCGCATTATCGCCAACCCCAACTGCACGACGATCCAGATGGTCGTGGCGCTGAAGGCGATCGAGGATCTCTCGCACATCCGCCGCGTACACGTTTCGACCTACCAGTCGGCCAGCGGGGCAGGCGCCGCGGCGATGGACGAACTGGTCGCGCAGTATGCCGAGCTGGGCGCCGGCAGGCAGCCTACGGTCAGCAAGTTCGCATTCCAGCTGGCCTACAACGTAATTCCCCATATCGACGTGTTCACCGATAACGACTACACGAAGGAGGAGATGAAGATGTTTCACGAGACGCGCAAGATCATGCATTCGGACATCGCCGTGTCGGCGACGTGCGTGCGCGTGCCGGTGATGCGTGCCCACTCGGAGAGCATATGGCTCGAGACGGAACGTCCCGTGTCAGTTGCCGAAGCCCGCGAGGCTTTCTCCAGGGCACAGGGCGTGGTGCTGATGGACGACCCGGCGGGCAAAGTTTACCCGATGCCGCTGTTTATCGCCGGCAAGGAGCCGGTATACGTGGGGCGTATCCGCAAAGACCTGACTTGCGAGAATGGCCTGACGTTCTGGTGCGTCAGCGATCAGATCAAAAAAGGGGCGGCGCTCAATGCCGTGCAGATATTGGAGACACTGGTCTGATGGCCGGAAATTTAAAAAACAGGAAAAGGGGAGACTGCGGGTCTCCCTTTTTTTCATACCTTTGTTCCCGGCGTAAAGTTCGTGCCCTATGGAATCCAAGTTTTCAGCCCGTATCGCTGAGTTGCCCGGCCCGGTGTGGGTGTTCGGGGCTTATGTCGTTTCCCGGCTGGGGGAGTGGGCGTTCGGGCTGCTCATGCAGTTCGTTTCGGGCTCGTGGCGGCTGGGCGGCGGCACGGCTTTGATGTTCCTGATCCCTGCGGCCGGCGTGGCGCTGCCCGTCTGCGTGCTGTGGGGCTTGGTCGGCCGGAGCCCCTACGGGTTGTCGCTGGCGCGCTGGTATGCCGGGCTGCGTGTGGTGTTGCATTTCGCTGCGCTGCTCATGCTGCTCTTTTCCGGATACGATCCGCATCTGTACGGAGGTACCGAAATGTTTATCCGGGGCATTGCCCGGAATGTCGTATATGGTGCCTTGTGGTTCCTCTTCCTGCTCTATCTGGAGCGCTCCCGTGCGCTGGATGCCGCGATGTCCGGGGAGCGCTGCGACCTGCCTCTGTGGTGCGTTGCCCTGATGGTCGTGGTGTTGGCGCTGGCGATGTAGGGCGTGCTGCCGGAGCCCTTGGCACGGGCGTGTGCGTTTTATTCTGCCGGCGATCGGAGAAGGCTCGTTTCCGGGTCTTCGTATGGCACATTTTGGGCCTGAAGTTAGCGAATTAGAATTTTTTATTGTAATTTAGGGTCGCGACAGTCCCGAAAAAGAGGTGCCGAAGTTGTATTTTTCGAATATATTCACTATATTTGTAATACATACTGACTAACACGGAAAGTGTAAGTTTATTCTCGAGTGGTAAATCTTGCAAATTAATACTGAGAAGAGAATAAGCCGGCATTTCTCCGCGTCTTATCCGTTTACGGATATAGGCGTGGGACTGTTGCTTATTTTATTCTCGAGGTTTTGCAAGAACCTTCCCACTCTGAAATATAGCTACAGCACCACGCTTTCCTTTTTTTTTAATTTTACATTTATTGCTTAGTTCCCAGGTGCGGGGGACTGCAGGAGCTATGTCCCATCATAAAGCATGCGATTCCTAACCCTTTTAATCTCAGCTATATTTATGAAAAACTGTTTCAAAACCGTTTGGGCCGCTGTGGCCGTGCTTGTTTGGCTGGGCGCCTCTGCCCAGGACGATCCTTCGAAGGAGACTGTCATCATCAATCCTTTTACGCACACCTCCGCTGTCAGCCAGGCAGCCTGTGACAACATCCGGGCGGCCGTCCTGTCGGGTTTTGCCGACCGCGGCCGTTTCCACATCGTCGACGCACTGACCGACGGTACGCTGTCGAAACTCTATGCCGACCGCAACGTCGAGGACGTGGTGAACGATGCCAACTGGAAGAGCGAAAGCGAAGCCGCCTACAAGGCGTTGGGTGCCAGGAAGGTCGTCATCGGACAGGCCAACAACGTTTCGTTCTCGCAGTTCAAGTCGGATATCGACGGCAAGATGTACAACAAGGCCGAGGTGACCTATTCGCTGAAGGTATATAACATTGCCGACGGCGCCATGATCGGTTCGGAAGACCTTTCGGTTTCGGGTATCGACGCCGATTCGAAGGACGGCGCGTTCAACGACGCGATGAAAGACCTCCGCAAGGGCATGGTCGGGTTCGTGGACAAGCATTTCAAGTTCGAGACCTATATCCTCGAGCTGGGCGAGGCCGACAAGAAAGGCCGTGTCAAGGAGCTTTATATCTCGGGCGGTACGGAGATGGGCGTTGCCAAAAAGACCCGTTTCAAGGTGTTCCTGGAGCGTAAGATCGGCCCGAAGGTAACCAAGTCGGAGATCGGCACCATCGTGGCTGTCGAGGTGATGGACGGCGTTACCAAATGCCAGGTCGCTTCGGGCGAGGATGCCATCAAGGAGAAATTCAACAACGGCGACAAGCTGGTCGTCATCCTCGACAAGCAGGGGACGGCGGCGGGCGGTTTCTTCAAAGGGCTCGTCGGTGCATAAATTTACCGCATATAATTCTTCTGGAAACGATCTCCGGGGTGTCGCCGACGGTACCCCGGGGATTTTATCCGTTCAAACTTAAAATAATTATCAGATGTTTAGGAAGTCCGTATTGTCAGTCATCGTCGTGCTCCTGTCGGCGCTTTTCCCCGCCTCGGCACAGAATTATACGACCGATGCCATCCTGAAACGCACGACCGGAAAGATCGCTACGCTGGAATGTTCGGGGATCGCCCGTACGAAGAAGGAGGCGATCGAGATGGCTAAGAAATCGGTGATCTACACTTATTTATATAACGGTATAGACGGCCTGAACGACAACAAACCCCTGTTGGGCAGCAAACCCTCGGCCGGGGCGGCCCAGTATGTCGGACAGTTGCTCGGGACGACCCGTTATGCCAACTACATCCGCAGCTGCACCATCGCCGATAAGACCAACAAGACCGCAGCCAAGGACATCCAGGTCTTTGCGACGATCGACCTCTACACCGAATCGCTCGAGCGCGACCTGGTCAACAACGGTATCATCGGGCGCAATGCCGCCGATATAGCGCTCTCCGAAACCCAGGAGATGATCGCCATGCCGACGGTGATGGTCGTGCCCTTCCGCAAGAGCGGCCAGTCCTACGAAGAGGCCATCCGCGACAATTCGGACATGCGCATGGCTATCTCGAAGGTCAACGAAGGTTTCATCAAACAGGGCGTGGAGACCAAAGACCTGCTCACGTCGCTCAATAACGCCAACACCTACCAGGTGCGCATGGGCGACGGCATGTCGCTCGACGATGCGATCCTCATCAACTCGGGTGCCGACGTCTCGGTGAGCGTCGATATCAACCAGGATGTGAACGACGGCGGGGTGCGCGTGTCGCTGACCCTGCAGGCGATCGAGATCGCCACGGGCAATACGCTGGCCACCAAATCCGAAATTTCGGGGCGCAAACGCACGACGGCCGACGTGCTGTGCGGCGTGATGGCGCAGGCGATGGTCGGCGACTTCATGAAGCAGATATCCACACGCATGGCGACCAAGATTTCGACCGGGCAGAGCGTGGCCGTGCGCTTTACGATCGACCCCGGATCGGCCATCAACATGGATACCGAGATCAACAACATCATGCCGTTGTCGGACATCCTCGTTTCGTGGGTGAAGCGCCATGCCAAGAACGGCAAGTACCATACGCAGGGCCGCACGAGCACGCTGCTGGCCTTCAGCGATATTTTTGTGGACAACTCCATGGAGGACGGTATGCAGTCGGACGTCAATGATTTCGCGCTGGCGCTCTACCAGTACCTCAAGGGGCTGAACCTCTCCGTGTCGCGTACGATCACGGGTAATTCCATCGACGTAATCATCTACTAAACAACAGACCATGAATCTGCTTCGTAAACTATCGTTCTCCCTGGTGTTCGTGCTGGCCGCGCTGTCGCTCCGGGCCCAGGCCGTAATCGACCTCTCGGCCTATATCGACGACGAGACGGCCGCGCAGCTCGGTGACAACAACGCCGCGGCCCTCAAAAACAAGATCAGCAAGATCATCACCCGCAACGGCATGGCCGATGCCGCGGGGCTTTTCGTCGTCACGCCGACGCTTACGATCACCGACGACGGGGCGGTCGATACGGGGATGACCACGCTGCACGTGCTGCGTGCCGACCTGACCCTGTCGGTCAAAAATCTCTTCGAAGATACGGTTTTTGGCAGCCAGACCATATCGCTCCAGGCCAATGGCAAAAGCATGGAAGCCTGTATGCGGTCGCTGATCAATAAGGTGAACGTCAACGACGCGCGTTTCGCCAAGCTGATCGGTGACGTGCAGCAGGGCATCGCCGACTATTATACGCGCCAGATGCCGAAGATACTCGCCAAGGTCAACTCACTCGTCGCCCGTGAGGAGTACGAGGATGCGATGGCGGCGCTGGCCGTGATTCCCGAGAGTGTCGACGAATACGAGGCGGTCGAGGAGCTCAAGGTGCAGGTCTACGACAAACTGCTCGCCGGCGAGGTGACCCGTGCCGTTGCTCAGGCCGATATTCTGGTGCGCCAGGGCGATATCGACGGGGCGCTGGAGTTGTGCCGTGCGTGCAACCCCGTGAGCCCGAACTACGGTGAGGTGATCCGGTTCCTCAACCGCCTCGATGCGCAGGCTGCGGCGGCCGACGCCGCGGCGATGGAGCAGGAGTTGCGGAAAATGGATGCCGAGGCAATGCGCGCGCGGACGCAGCAGGAGGCTGCCGTCGAGGCGCAGAGCCTCAAGGCCGAGCGTGCCGAGTCCTCTGCCAAGAAGGGCAAGTCGCTGGGCGAATGGCTCTTCGGACTCTGACCGAACGATTGTCTGACTAATCTGGAAATACGATGAAAACCTGTCCTGTCTGCGGAAATAGAATGGAGGATTCGCAGCACCTATGCCCGGATTGCGGCGCCAACTACGTCGAGGCCGTCGTCGACGATATTGCCTCCGGTGCGGGGGCGGATTCCCGGCTGATGCTCGCGAGCCTCGAAGAGGGGCTTGCCGGGCTGGATGCCGTGCCGCTGCCCGCCCTGGGCGATACGGCCCGTAAGATGCTCCCTGCGCTGTGCGCTGCGGCGCTGGTATTTTGCCTGCTCGCCGGGGTCGCTACGGGCGCCAATATCTTCTACCTGCTGGCCGCCGTCGCGCTGGTGCCGCTGGCCGTGTCGCTGCTTGCCCGTATGCAGGGGAAACTGCGGTTGAGTGCCGGCGAAGTGGTCGTAAGGGCCGCCGCGCGGGTCTTTGCCGAGGATGCCGCTTCCGTGCGGGAGCGGTTTGCCGGAGATGCCGAGGTGCTGGCCCGGCTCGATGCCATGCAGCTGCGGCTGGATGACGCCCTTGCACGGCAGGCGTCGGCGCATGCGCAAAACCGCCGCAAGGTGACGGTCATTGCAGCCGTCGTGCTGATTTGCTGCTCTGCGGGTGCAGGGGCGTTGGCCGTGCGAAACCATGCGGCCCGCAAGGCCCAGGCCGCCTATGCGGCGCAGCCCGAGTGGGTCAGGTTGCGCGACAGCTACGCCGACGCGGCCGGGGACGACGAATATGCGGGCAAAGACCTGCGGATCGCCGTCGTGCGTGCCATGCTCGCCGACGGGCAGGGCGCTGCGGCCGAGGATTTTTTCTTCGCCCATTGCCAGGGCAAGGTCGGGGATGCCGATTGCGCCATGTTGATCGCCGGCCATTACAAAGCGAAGAAGGATGCCGTTGCGCTCGACGCCTTTGTCGGCAAGGTGTCGCTGCGCTACGATTCCGATACGCAAAAGGTTAAATCCCTAACGAAGTGACCCGATGAAGCGTTTATTACCTATTTCGCTGCTTTTGGCGGCACTCTGCATCTCGACGGCGGCTTTTGCCCAGAAGGACAAGGTCGTCGAGGCGAGCAGCAAACGGAAGCCGGCATGGATCGGCAGTTCCGACCGGTCGCATTTTGCGGTGACGGAAGTGGGGGAGACCCTTGCCGCCGCCTCGGGGAAATGCATGGCCTCGATCCGGCAGTATATCGTCAATGCCGTGGCCGTGAATGTCTCGTCCGCCGAGAAGATGGCGACGCGCCAGATCACGCGCGACCAGCTGGTCACGGCGATGAGCGACTATTCGTCGGCGCTGATGACCGAGGCCGGACAGCTGCCCTACCTGAACGACATCACCCTCTCGAACGCCGAGGCGGTCTACTGGGAGCGGATATACAGCAAGAAGACCAAGACCTACCGCTATGAATATTCGGTGCTGTACCCCTTTCCGGAGCAGACGCGGCGGCAGCTGATCGAGGCTTTCGTGGCCATCGACGACGCCAAGCAGGCCGAGTATGAACGGCTGCGGCGCGAACTGGGCACGATTACGGACATAGACCGTATCCGGCTGGCGGTAAACGAGCTGGACGGGTTGTACGACTATTTCTTCGACGCCACCCGCAAGGGCGATGTCGAGACCCTGCGGCGCAATTACCGGGCACTGTACAATGCCGTGTCGATCGAGGTGGAGTCCGAGGCGCCGGGCGAGTGCGTCTATTCCCTGCGGCTCGACGGCCGTGCAGCCGCGCCTGAAAAGCGAATCGGTGCTGGAGATGGCCGTCAAGCCCTATGGCGACGGCCGCTACCTGCTCTCCTATGACCCGCAGTACGCTTCGCCGACCGATATCAACAAGATCGAAGTGCTCTACCTGTTCGGCGGTGCGCGCGTGTCGCAGACGATCTTTTTCAATCCGGCCGGGGACGCCGTTTCAGTCCGGCCCAAGGGCACGCTCAGGATCGAACAGTCCGGCGGGGTGATCCGCGGGACGATGCAGCTGCGCGTAAGCGGGACGGCGGCCGAGGTGCGGCGGATCGTGCTGTTCAACCCGGCCGACGGGGCCCGGATCGTGGCTGAAAGGATCGAACCCCCGCAGCTCGCCGGGGGCGATTGCAGCGTAACGTTCGAGGCGCAAGGCTCGATAAGCCCCGCAACCGACGGGGTGGACGTCCTCAGGGGAAGCATCGGATTCGGGAATCCCGCCGACGGGAAGGCCTCCGAAGCCGATTTTACATTGCACTATAAACTTACAACCAAATAATCCGAAAGATGAAAAGAACCCTTATTGGAGCTATCGCTCTCCTGCTCGCTGCCGGCGCCGTGTCGTGCAGTTCGTCGAAAAAGGCCTCCGGGCCCGCTGCCCCTGCGGGCATGGTCGAAGAGGCTATTCCGCTCAGCGGCGCACAGTACCGCAGCAATGCCGAATATTACCGTGCCGTGCAGAACGGCGTGAGCACCGAGCGCAGCACGGCGCAGAAGATCGCCATGCAGAATTGCCGCCAGGATCTTGCCGCGGCCATCCAGGCCGATGTGAAGCTCGTCATCGAGAACTATGTGAAGAACCAGGATACGGGCGTTGCTGCCGAGCACAAGTCGCAGTATCAGGAACTGGCTTACACGGCCGTCGGCCAGCAGTTGCGCGACGTGCAGGTCGTCGAGGAGAAGATGTTCCGCCAGGACAACGGCTCGTTCCGTTACTATGTCTGCATGCAGCTTCCCAAGGCTGCCCTGGAGGCAGCCATCGAGGATGCGATCGCCAAGGATGCCAAACTCAACCTGGAATTCGACCGCGCCCAGTTCAAAAAGATCTTCGAGGAGCAGATGGCTGCTTTCTCGCAGCAGTAGCCCTGTTGGCCGGCACCATGTCCAATCGAGAGACGGCGCTCCCCTCGGCCGAGGGAAGCCGCCGTCTTTTACCCGTAACCGCTCCGCCTATGAAACGCTATCTGACCCTGTTGCTGTCGCTGCTTTTCGTGCTTCCCCTGCCGGCGCAGTCCCGCCGGGAGGCGTTGCTGGAATACCAGGCGCGCCGCAGGCAGGCCTATACCGAATTCCGGGACAACTACCGCAAGGCGTGCGCCGACTTCATGCGCAAGCGCTGGGAGGCTTTCCGCGCTGAGGCTCCGGTACCCGTGCCCGAACGCCGGGAACCCGATGTCCCCGTTATGAAACACCCGGATGTGCCTTCCGCGCCGACGCAGGACAGGATGCCTTACGACAAGGTGGTCGACCTGCCCGAGCCGGCTCCGGAGATGCCCGATGCGCCCGGGATTGCGGAAACTCCTGTGCTTCCCGGCAAACCCGCCGCGGGAAAGGGGGCCGGGGATAACGGTGTGCAGCAGGGGCGGAAACCCGTCGCGGGGACGGACGACGCGGATCCGGCGGTGGACGTTTCGCATCCCTTCAAGTTCACGTTCTACGGCACGGGCTGTTCCGTATCGCTGGCTGCGAAACACCGCTTCAACCTCGCCTCGGTGCAGGAGAACAGCGTGGCCAATGCCTGGGAGGGTGTTTCGGGAGGTGCATACGATGCCGTGGCGGCGGAGTGCGTGGCGCTGAAAAAGGCGCTGGGGCTCAACGACTGGGGCTATTACGCCCTTGTGCGGACACTCGCCGACGGATTCTGCGGCCCCAAAACGAACGAATCGGTCGTCCTGCAATCGTTCCTGATGGCCGAGGCGGGCTATAAAGTGCGCATGGCGCGCGGCGGCGGCCGGCTGTTCCTGTTGCTGGCCACCGATGGGCAGGTCTATGCCCGTCCCTATTTCAATATCGACGGCCAGGTATTTTATATCCTGGACGATGTCCCGCGGGCCGCGTCGTACAATATCTGCAATTTCACGATCCCCGGGGAGCGGCCGTTGTCGCTGGCGATGCCCGCGCCGCCCCTCTTCGCGCAGAAACCCGCGGCGCCCGTCGTTCGCAATTTCGACGGCGTGGTTTCGACGACGGTGACGGTAAACCGCAACCTGATGGATTTCTATACGAATTATCCGCCCTGTCACTGGAGCGTCTATGCGGCCACGGCGCTTACCGCTCCGGTGCGCGGGCAACTCTATCCCCTGCTGCGCGCCGCAGTGGCCGGGAAGGGCGAGCGCGAGGCGGCGGAACTGCTGCTGCACTACCTGCACAGGGCTTTCCCCTACAAGACCGACGAAGCACAGTTCGGCATCGAGCGGACACTCTTCGCCGAGGAGATGTACTACTATCCGTACAGCGACTGCGAAGACCGTTCGATCCTCTTTGCGCGGCTGGTCAAGGATCTGCTGGGGCTGGATGTCGTGCTGCTCTATTATCCGGCGCATATCGCCGCGGCGGTATGCTTCAAAGGCGAGGTGAAGGGCGACTACATGCAGCTCGGCAACAAACGCTATGTAATCTGCGATGCGACCTATATCGGTGCCGGCGTGGGCGAGGCGATGCCCGACCTGAAGCGTACGCCGGCCCAAGTCGTCCGGATTGATTAACCCTTTAAAACCGATTCGCGATGTTTTGTCCCAATTGTGGAAAGAAATGCGGTGATAACGACCTTTTCTGCGGGGGCTGCGGCACCAGGCTCCCCGCCCGCCCGGTGACGGCATCCCCGGCGGCAGATGCGGCACCCGTTGCCCCGGCTGTCCGGGCTGCGGGCGATACCCCGGCGGCTTCGGCCTCGCATGGCGCC
>OGOQ01002240.1_pt1 | contig 12427 bp, 10 predicted proteins | sample 1552691 | NCBI WGS metagenome assembly OGOQ01 (sample SAMEA2580209, study PRJEB22360) | human gut metagenome | biome: human gut; feature: human-associated habitat; material: faeces | place: Denmark | collected 2008/2010
GATCACCGCGAAGGGCGATTTCGCTTCCAATCCGCGTAACAGCCACGTCGACGGCGCGCTTGCCATGGCACGTTCGATGGATCCCGATTCCGCGGGCTCGCAGTTCTACTTCTGCCTGGGTGCCCAGCACAACCTCGACTCCGGCTACACCGTCTTTGGCACCACGGTCGAGGGCCTCGACGTCATCTCGCAGCTGCGCGCCGGCGACGAGATCGTTCATGTCGAGATCGTTCACGAGTAAAGGGGACTTCCTTGAATAGCCAGCTGATCCAACAGGGCCGCGCCGCTTATCGCGCGGGTGATTTTTCCGCTGCCGCCCAGATGCTTGGCGCGGCAAAGACTCCCAACGAGATCATGGGTGAGGCCGACCACCTGCGCGGCAACGCCCTGATGCATCTGGGCATGTACGCCGAGGCCGCCGAGGCCTACGCCGCCGCCCTTAACGACGGTACCTATGGCAAGCGCGGCGCGCTGCTTACCAACCGCGGCAAGGCGCTTGCTGCCGTGGGTGACTATGTGACCGCAGCCCAGGCGTTCTCTGCCGCAACGCAGGATGCATCCTATGCCACGCCGTTTAAGGCCTATCTGGGTCTGGGCAACGCCCTGTTCCAGTCGGGCGATTATGCCAATGCCGGCACCGCCTTCCGTCAGGCTGCCATCGATGGCGCCAACCCGGCTCCCGCCGCCGCCCTCGGCGATCTTGGCCGCTGCTTCATTAAGCTCGGCCGTCCGGCAGACGCCGTAGAGACCTACCGCACGGCCATTGACTTTGCCGGTCCGCGCGATGACACGCGTGCGCTTAACGCCGGTATGGGCGAGGCGCTCTCTGCCGCCGGTCGCCCCTCTGACGCGCTCGATGCCTTTAACGCCGCCACCGCCGATGGCATTTACCAGCTCACGCCCGAGCAGGCCGACGAGCTTGCCCGCGTGCAAGATTCCCTCGCTGCGCTTTCGGCCCAGACGGCCATGGCCACGGCGCCGGCTCCCGCGATGGATGCTCCCGCCGTCGACCCGCTCGACCCCACGGGTGCTACCGGTCAGTTTATGCCCGACCCCTCGGACACCGGCTTCTTTACCCTGTCCGAGTCCGAGATGGTTCAGCAGGACCGCAAGGAGGCCAAGGTCCGTCGTCGCCATCGCCATACGGGCCTCAAGGTCTTCTTGGTGCTGCTTCTGCTGATTGTCCTTGCCGCAGGCGGTCTTGGCTTTGCCTACACGCGCGGCCTGGGCTTCCCCTCGCAGGAGTCTGTTGTCACCGACCTGTTCCAGGCCGCCGGTGACGGCGATACCGCCAAGGCCGAGTCCTGTCTTGCTTCCAGCCTGTCCGAGGACGCCAAGGCGATGATCATTTCCTCGATCCCGCAGGGCGCCACCGTCTCCATCGAGGGCATGGATCAGTCTATGACCGAGACCACCGCCAAGGTCAAGGCGTCGCTGTCCAAGGGCGGCGAGCAGGAGTACACCGTCAAGTTCGTGCGCTCCGACAACCATATCGGTTGGGCCGTCTCCTCGCTCGACATCGATCTTTCGGCCGCTGACAACCAGTAGTGACCTTATGAGATTTGGCGCTGCCCGGTGCTTCACCGCAAGTGAGGTGCCGGGCTTGCGCTAGTATGATGGGCTAGTAGTTTTCCAGCAATCATCCAACACATCAGGAGTTGCGTTGTTTTCTTTGATGGATATGTTCTTCGGTAGCTATGCGGGCGATCTTGCCATCGACCTCGGCACCGCCAACACGCTTGTCTCCGTGCGCGGCAAGGGCATCGTCATTCGCGAGCCCTCCGTTGTCGCCATCGACAAGAACGATGAGCGCATCCTGGCTGTCGGTATCGAGGCAAAGCGCATGCTCGGCCGTACGCCCGGTAACATTGTGGCTGTGCGTCCCCTTAAGGACGGCGTTATCGCCGACTTCGATGTTACCGAGGCCATGCTTCGCTATTTTATCGACAAGGCGTCCGAGAAGCGCTATCCGTGGACCCCGCGTCCGCGCGTTGTCGTCTGCGTCCCCTCCGGCGTCACGTCGGTCGAGAAGCGCGCCGTTTTTGAGGCTACGATTCAGGCCGGTGCCCGCCAGGCATACCTGATCGAGGAGCCCATGGCCGCTGCCATCGGCGCTGACTTGCCTGTCGAGGAGCCCACTGGCTCCATGGTCATCGATATCGGCGGCGGCACCACCGAGGTCGCCGTTATCGCTATGGGCGGTATCGTCGTGTCGCAGTCCATCCGCATTGCCGGTGACGAGTTTGACCAGGCTATCCTCACCCACGTTCGCGATGCCTATAACCTGGCTATCGGCGAACGCACGGCCGAGGACATCAAGATCAAGGTCGGTTCTGCCGTGCCGCTCAAGGACGAGCTCGACGTCGAGGTCAACGGCCGCGACGTGATCACGGGCCTGCCCAAGACCGTGCGCATCGAGAGTGAGGAGATTCGTCGCGCGCTCAACAAGCCGCTCGACGAGATGGCCAAGGCCGTCAAGGACGCCCTCGACGCCACGCCGCCCGATCTTGCCTCGGATCTTATGTACTACGGCATCCTGTTGACTGGTGGCGGTGCGCTGCTGCGCGGTCTCGACGTGCGTTTGCGCGACGAGACCGGCGTTTCGGTCAACGTCAGCCCTACGGCGCTCGACAACGTCGTCAACGGCTGCGCCCGCGTGCTCGAGGCCAACGCGTTTGACGGTGGCTTCGTCCAGACCAATGCTTAATTTCCAAAAGGTGGATTCCATTTGGCACGATCTTCGGGTTTCTCTTCAAATCTGAATACCAAGCGACAATCAACGGGTATGCGCCCGTTGATTGTTTTCAGCGTAATTTCGGTGCTGCTGCTCACGTTTTACATTCGCGAGGGCGAGGCGGGACCGATTCATGCCGTGCGCTCTGGCGTGACGACGATTACCTCGCCGGTGCGTTTTGTGGGCTCGGCTGTGGCTGCGCCCTTTAACGCAATCGGAAACGTGTTCTCAAACCTTACGGCTTCGCAAGACACCCTCGACGAGCTTAAGAAGCAAAACGAGGTCCTGACGTCAAAGGTTGCTGAGCTCTCCGAGGCTCAAAAGACCGCCGAGCGACTCGAGAGCCTGGTCGGTCTTCAGTCGACCTACAACCTCAAGTCCACCGCGGCTCGCATTGTCGGCGCTTCGGGTGATGCCTGGACCTCGACGGTCACCATCGACAAGGGCTCTGCCGACGGTCTTACCATCAACATGCCCGTGACGAGTTCTGCCGGTGTCATCGGTCAGATTATCGAGGTTTCGGCCAAGACCTCCACCGTCCGTCTGATTAGTGATGAGAACTCGGGCGTGTCCGCCATGGTGCAGGATACGCGCGCTCAGGGTATGCTGCAGGGGCAGCCCGACGGTACCCTGCGCCTGGAGCACGTGAGTGTCGATTCCGACGTGAAGGTGGGCGACATCATCGTGACCTCGGGCATCGGCGGCGTATTCCCCAAGGGCCTGCCGCTCGGTACGGTCTCGTCGGTGGAGAAGTCTGCCAACGATGTGTACTACACCATCGTCGTGCGCGCCCAGACAACGGCCGAAAACAACGAGGAAGTGCTGGTCATTACGTCGCTGACCGATGAGCAGTCGGCTTCGGACGAGGATGTGAGCAGCGCCAACAGTACGCCGCAGGGCACCTCGCGCGATGCGGCCACCAAGTCCAAAGACGAAAGCTCGGATGAAAGCTCCGATGCGTCCGACACGACTGACTCGGGCTCGAGCGAATAGGGAGGCATGTCCATGGATCTACACGAGCAGGGGGCGAGCTCCCGCACGTTTGCAATCGCCGCCATTGCGTGCGTGCTGCTGCAGGCGGGCTTGGCGCCGCAGATCTCCATCGCGGGCGGTCGCGTCAACTTTATGATTATCCTGGTGTGCCTGAGCGTGTTTTCGGGCGATCCCACGCGGGCCGTCATCTGCGGTTTTTGCAGCGGCCTGTTCTACGACCTGTCGGCAGCCGTGCCGGTGGGCGTGATGTCGCTGTTGCTGACAGTGGGCAGCTTTGCCCTGACACACAGTGCCGCCGGTCAGACGGGCGGCACCCCGAGCGCTCGCGGCATCACGGTGGGCGCCTTTGCGCTTGCCATTAACGTGATCTACAGCATTATCTTGCTGTTTATGGGACTGGAATCGAGTTTTGTCGTGGCGATCTTTGGACACGCCCTGCCGTCCTCGATTCTGACCGGTCTGGTCGCCGTTCCGTTTTTGATGTCCGGCGTCGCGCCGCAGTCTGGCTATGGGTTTTCCGCGCGCGGTGGGCGTCAGACGGGTATGCGCTTTAAGCCCAAGACCCGTAAGCTCAAATAGGGGAGGTCTGTAGATGTCTTCCCAGTTGACGGTTGTTGTCGCTGGCATCGTGCTGGTCGTGGCCATTGTGGTCGCGCTGGTCATCATGCGCCGCGGCGACTCCCGCTTTACCTACGACACGCAGCACGGAACGGCCCCGCGCGCCACCGAGGGCGAGGGCAATACGGCCGCTACGGCCTTCAAGGGCCGCTTTTCCATCCTCACCGCGGGCGTGGGTGCGATGTTTGCCGCGCTTGCCGTTAAACTGTGGGGCATGCAGATGGTCTCGTCGGACTACTACGACAAGCAGGCCAAGAGCAATCAGACCCGTACCGTTACCACGCCTGCCGTTCGTGGCCGCATCTTGGACCGCAACGGCGTCGCGCTGGTGCAAAACCGCCCCTCGCTCGCCGTCGTCGCCTATCGCGACCTTGCCGACGACAAGGTACTGGTGCGTCATCTTGCCAACGTGCTCGGCATGCCGTATATCGCGGTGCTGCGCAACATCCAGGACAATTCCGAAGGCGCGCAGAGCCTGCATACGATCGCGACTGACGTGCGCCGCTCCACTGTCGCCTACATTCAGGAGCACGCCGGTGAGTTTCCCGGCGTGAAGATCGCCGAGCGCACCGAGCGCCAATACCCGTATGGCGAGACCGCCTGCCATATCTTGGGCTATACCGGCACCATTACCTCCGAGCAGCTCGAGGCGCAGAACAAGAAGTCGTCGGACGGCAGCGATAGCGCGGCTGGCCAGATCTCGTATCAATCGGGCGATATTGTGGGCCAGGCGGGCGTAGAGATTTACTACGAAAATCTGCTGCAGGGCATTCGTGGTGAGCAGACCGTGAAAGTTGACGCCTCGGGTAACGTGACCGGTCAAGCCGGCGCCGTTCCCGCCAAGGCCGGTTCTGACATTAAGCTTACGCTCGATCTTAAGATTCAACAGGCCTGCGAGACGGCTCTGGCGAATGCCATTGAGCTTGCCAAGACCACGGGTCATAGCGATGCCGGCAACGGCGCCGTGGTGTGCCTCGATCCCAACAATGGTGAGATTCTGGGTATGGCGAGCGAGCCCAAGTTTGATCCGTCGGTGTTCATCGGCGGCGTTTCCAACGACGTGTGGACCGAGCTCAACGACGACAAGGGTTCGCATCCGCTGCTCAACCGCGCGAGCGTAAGCCAGTATAGGGCGGCTTCGCCCATCAAGCCGCTCTCGGCTCTGGCCGGTCTTGAGTTTGGAACCTATACCTCAGGCCAGACCACGAACTGCACGGGCTATTGGACGGGCCTGGGCAAGTCATGGGGTAAGTACTGCTGGCTGCATTCCGGTCACGGCACTATGACGCTGCAGTCCGGTATCGCTAACTCCTGCGACCCCGTGTTCTACGATATGGGCAAGGCGTTTTTCTACAACGACCAGCATCCCGAGGGCCTGCAAGAGGTCTTTCGTCGTTGGGGTCTGGGCAAGACCTGCGGCATCGATCTGCCAAGCGAGGGCACGGGTCGCATTCCCGACGCCAAGTGGAAAGAGTCCTACTTTACCGACGCCTCGGCCGAGGACCGCAAGTGGAATGCCGGCGATATGACTAACATCGCTATCGGCCAGGGCGACATTTTGGTGACGCCGCTGCAGATGGCGTGTGCCTACATGGGCCTTGCCAACGGCGGCAAACAGTATGTGCCCCACGTCTTCTTGTCGGCGGTGTCGCGCGATGGCGACGGCGATGCCTACAAGTACAACGGCAAGGGCAAAAAGAAGCGCCTGGAGGCCCATATCAATAGCGATGCCGACCTGGCGCTGGTCCGTAACGGCATGCACGATGTGATTTACTCGGCGTCGACTTCGACTGCCGCGCACTTTAACTCCTTGACCCCCACGGTCTACGGCAAGTCCGGCACGGGCGAGAAGAGCGGCGAGGACGATTACGCGTGGTTTTGCGCCTACGCGCCGGCCGATGAGCCCAAGTACGTGATTGTCACTGTCTTGGAACAGGGCGGTGGTGGCTCCGATACCGCGCTGCACGTCGTGCGCGATGTGCTCGGCGCCATTTATGACGAGCCCGACACATCTTCTGCCACGGGCGATTCCTCGGTTCGATAGGAGGTTGCGATGGATTTTTCGCCGGCGGACCTGTTCCGCTCAACTAAAACCGGTTCCCGCAGCAGCCTGGACCGTGTCAACAAGCAGCTTTCGGCCTCGCGCGGCACGTTTCGCCAGAAGGTGCACATCGGCGTGCTGCTGGCAACCTTGGCACTCGTTGCCTATGGTGCCATCATCATTTGGTCGGCATCGCAGTTTAAGGCCGACGCCTCATTTTCGCGCCACCTGTTGGGCATCGGCATCGGTGCGGTGCTTGCGGTGCTCGTCTGGCGTACCGATCTGCGCGGCATCTCTAACTTCTCGACGGCGCTGCTCGTCATCGACCTCATTGTGATTTTCTCGCCCAAGATTCCGGGGCTGTCCTATACGGGCGGTCTGGGCATGACGGGCTGGATCAAGATTCCCGGTATCGGTCTTACCTTCCAGCCGGTCGAGCTCGCCAAGCTCATCACGATCTTCTTTATCGCCACGCTTGGTTCGCAGTACAACGGCCGCATCGATACCGCCCGCGACTACATTAAGCTCTGCGGCATGCTCTCCGTTCCGTTTTTGGCCGTCGTCGCCATGGGCGACCTGGGTTCGGGCCTGGTCGTGTTGGTGTCGGGTGCCGTTGTGATCTGCATGAGCGGTGCGCGCCGCGAATGGGTGCTGTCGACCTTGGCTCTGCTCGTGGGTTTGGTGGCGCTCATCCTGGCGCTCGATTCTGTGCTCGATTCTCTTTTGGGCCATGACGTTTTGATCAAGCAGTACCAGATGAACCGACTGACCGTCTTTATCGACCCCGATAATGCCGATTCGGACGATGCCTACAACTTGCAGCAATCGCTCATCGCGGTTGGATCGGGTGGCTTTTTCGGTAAAGGTCTGGGCCATGCGACGCAGTCTGCCGGTGGCTTTCTGCCCGAGTTCCACACCGACTTCGTCTTTGCCTTTTTGTCCGAGACCTTTGGCTTCTGCGGCTCCTTTTTGCTCCTGTGCCTCTACGTGCTGCTGATCTTCTCGACGATTCGCGTCGCCTTTAAGTGTGAGTCTCTGTTCCTACGCTTGTCATGCGTGGGTATCGTCGGCATGTGGGCATTCCAGACCTTCGAGAACATCGGCATGTGCATCGGCATGATGCCGATTACCGGTATTCCGCTGCCGTTCATTAGCTTCGGTTCGTCCTCGATGATGATCCAGTTGCTGACGGTGGGTATCGTACAATCCATATGGCGGCATCGTTCGGGCGCCGCGTAACCGCTGGAGGGGTTTGCCATGAAGATTCCCGTAGATAAGTTGACCAGCGCTTTTAAGATGGGCGCGTCTGTTAAGAAGGATTCCGATACGCCAGTGCGTGTCTCGGTTTACCTTGATTCGACTGCGTCTCGCTTTTTGGTCGAGACGGTGCGCGATGCCTTTGTGCCGCAGACGACTTCGGGCATTGTGCGTGTTGATCGCCTGGGGGAGGACCGTATCGTTCCCAAGGCCGATACCGACGTGGTGCTGGTCCTCTCGTGTGGATCCGACCGCCTGGAGAGTGCTGTGCAGGAGCTCGTGATTGCCGGCGCGCCCGTGTGCGTGCTTGCCGAGTCCGCCGTCGAGGTGCCGTTCGTTGAGGAATCTACGCCCATGCTCGGCGTGGTGGCGGCGACCGATAAGACCTATCTGCTCGAGACGCTTGCCCGCTGGATTCTCGATCGTACGGACAAGGAGACGGCATTTGCGGCAAACTTCGCCTTCATGCGTGTCGCTGCCGCAAACCGCATCATCACCTCGTGCGCGCTTACCAATATGGCGACGGGCGCGCTGGTGTTTTTGCCGGGGGCCGATTATCCCGTTATGGCGCTGGCGCAGGTTGGCATGCTCTTTGAGCTGGCGGCCATCTTTGGACGCGGCATTAAGCCCGAGCGCGGCTACGAGGTCGCGGGCGTGCTTGCCGGCGGCTTGGTGCTCCGCGCCGTCACCCGCGCCCTGGTAAAGCAGACGCCGCATATCGGGTTTGCCGTCAAGGCGCTGACCGCCGCCGCGGGAACCTATGGTATGGGCCGTGCGCTCGTTTCGCTGTATGAGCGCGACATCGACTACAGCCGTGCCAACGAGGTGGCTGCCGCCACGTTCTCGCGCGTCCGCGACCTGGTGACCACGGTTGCCGGCGCTACTCGTCCCATGGGTCCCTTTGAGGACGCATCTGATCTCGCTGCTTAGGGGTTTCTTTTGCGCGTTCCATACCAAGACTGTTTTCATCTGATCGAGCCGTTGCTCGCCAAGGTCGAAAAGCCGAGTCGCTATATCGACCACGAGTGGGGTACGCTCTCAAAGGCCGATGCCGACTACCGCTGCTGCATGATCTATCCGGACGTGTATGAGGTCGGTCTGCCCAACCAGGGCATCGCCATTCTCTACAACATCCTTAATCAGGCCGAGGGCATTTCCTGCGAGCGCGGCTATGTGCCGTGGCCCGATATGGGCGATGCCATGCGCGAGGCGGGGATTCCGCTGCTGTCGCTCGAGGGCGCGGCGCCTGTGGCCTCGTTCGATATCGTCGGCATGCATGTGCCGCACGAGATGGCCGTGACAAACTTTCTCGAGGCGCTCGATCTCGCTGGCATTCCGCTGCTTGCGGCCGACCGCACCGAGGACGATCCCATCATCGTCGCCGGTGGCCCCTCGGTCTATAACCCCGAGCCGTATGCGGCCTTCTTCGATGCCATCCTGATCGGTGAGGGCGAGGAGTCGCTGCTCGAGGTTTGCCAGCTGCATCGTCGCCTGCGCGATGAGGGCGTCTCGCGCGCTCAGATTGTCGAGCAGCTCGCGACGGTCGCCGGTACCTATGTGCCGTCTCTGTATGAGGTGCGCTATGACGAGCCCTGCTCGCCGCATGGCTACACCGTGCCGCGCGAAGGCAAGGACGTCCCGCCGGTAGTCTATAAGCGCGTCGTTGAGGACTTTGGCGCTACCAATCCGCTGTCGCAGTCGTGCGGGCCCTACGCGCAGCTCGTCCACGATCGCTTGTCTATCGAGATCCTGCGTGGCTGCGCCCGCGGCTGCCGTTTTTGCCAGGCCGGCATGACCTATCGTCCGGTGCGCGAGCGCTCGGCCGACCAGATTGTGTCCTCGGTGATCCAGGGCCTGCAGAAGACCGGCTATGACGAGGTGTCGCTCACCTCGCTCTCGACCACCGACCACTCATGCATCCGCGATGTGCTCGGCAGGCTCAACCGCCGTCTGGAAGATACGGGTATTCGCGTGTCCATTCCCTCACAGCGCCTGGATTCGTTTGGCGTGGATATGGCCGAGTCGGTCGCTGGCGAAAAGAAGGGCGGCCTGACGTTTGCCCCCGAAGCCGGCAGTCAGCGCATGCGCGACATCATCAACAAGAATGTGACCGAGGAGGACTTGGACCGTGCGGCCAAGGCGGCCTTCGAGGCTGGTTGGAACCGCATGAAGCTCTACTTCATGATGGGCCTTCCCGGCGAGCGCGATGAGGATATCGTGGCCATCGCCAACCTGGCCGACCATGTGCTCGAGCTCGGCCGCTCCGTGGTTCCCAAGGCGCGCCGCGGCTCCATCTCGGTGTCCATCTCGGTGTCGGTGTTTATCCCCAAGGCCGCTACACCCTTCCAATGGTGCCCACAGCTCGATTACGACGATGTCAAGCGCCGTCAGAAGCTCCTCATCACGAGCGTTCGCAACCGTGCGGTCCGCGTGCACTACCATGATGCCGAAACCTCGCTCGTTGAGGCCGCGCTGTCTCGCGCCGGCCGTGACATGACGCCTGTCATCATCGATGCCTGGCGTGCCGGTTCGCGTTTTGACGCCTGGGTGGAGCATTTCTCGCTCGATAACTGGAAAGAGGCGGCGGCCAAAAACGGCATCGACCTCAACGAGCTCGTGCACCTGCCCTATGGGCTGGACTGGCGTCTGCCCTGGGAGCACGTGAGCCCCGGATGCTCGCGCGGCTTCCTCGAGCGCGAATACCGCCGCTCGCTGGAGGGCGTCACGACGCCCGACTGCACCCGCACGTCGTGCACCGGTTGCGGAATCTGCCCCACGCTCCATGCCAAGAACGTATTGGTGGGTGATCGCGCATGAGTGAGCGCCTGACCGACAACCCCACGCTCTTTAGGCTTCGCGTTCGCTATGGCAAGCGCGACCGCCTTAAGTACCTGGGTCATCTCGAAGTGATTCATACCATTGAGCGCATCGTGCGTCGCGCGGGGCTGCCCTATGCCGTGACGCAGGGCTTCTCTCCGCACATGCGCGTGGGCTTTTCGTCGGCGCTGCCGGTGGGCACGTCGTCGACTTGCGAGTGGTATGACCTGTTTATGACCGAGCTCGTCGCGCTCGACGAGGCGTTTGAACGTTTGGCGGCGGCATCTCCGGCCGATCTGGCCCCCATCGAGGCGGCATACATCGACGTGCGCACGCCGGCGCTGACGGCGCAACTCACGCGTCTGTCGTATCGTATCGATCTGCATCTTGACCCTGAGGCACCGGTGGACGCCGACGAGGTGCGTCGCGCTATCGATACGCTGCGCGCGGGCCACGGCATCGACTACGCACGCGGCAAAAAGAGCAAACGCCTAGACCTTGACCACACACTGGTGGGCTATGAGCTTAAGGCAGGGGAGCGCCCGGACCATCTGGTGCTCATGCTCGACACCCATGCCGATAATGAGGGCTCCATGCGTCCGGAAATTTTGCTTTCCGCAGCTGATGTTTTGTTGCAGGGCTTGACCCCGGGCGTCGATGCACCTATTGTTTCCACCGGTATGCAAGACCTCGTGACCATCTGCTCCTACGATGTCGAGCGTCAGAATCAAGCATGCGAGGACGACGAGGGCCGACTCGTCAGCCCCATACCTGTGCGAACTTGTGGATTTGCTCCACATACTCGTTGACGGGGGTATTATCGCCTGCTACTATATTCGGCTGTTGCACTAACTGATGCATGAAGGGCAAGTAAACATGTACGCAATCGTTAACACGGGCGGCAAGCAGTACAAGGTCGCCACCGACGATGTCATCACCGTCGAGAAGATCGAGGGCAATGAGGGCGACAAGGTCACCCTGCCGGTCATCTTCCTCAACGATGGTAAGAAGATCGTCACCGATCCCGACAAGCTGGCCAAGGCCAAGGTTACCGCTCAGATCGTTGAGCAGTTCAAGGGCGAGAAGCAGCTGGTCTTCAAGTTCCACAAGCGCAAGCGCTATCGTCGTCTGAAGGGTCACCGTCAGCAGCTCACCAAGCTGAAGATCGTGAAGGTCCAGGCTACGTCCCGCGCCAAGAAGGCTGTCAAGGCAGAGGCCGAGGCTGTTGCCGAGGCTCCCGTCGCCGAGTAGATTACACTCGTAACGAAAGAGTAGGTATACACAATGGCACACAAAAAAGGACTCGGTTCCTCCCGTAATGGCCGTGACTCCCGCGGTCAGCGCCTTGGCACGAAGCGCTATGCCGGCCAGACGGTAACCACGGGCACGATTCTCGTCCGTCAGCACGGCACGCACATCCACCCGGGTGAGAACGTTGGCCGTGGCAAGGACGACACGCTGTTCGCGCTGGTCGACGGTACCGTTGAGTTCCACAAGGGTATCAAGCACAGGGTCAGCGTACGCCCGCTCGCGAACGCGTAATTCACCCTTCATAGAGCACATATGTGGGAGGCACTTGAGTTTTAGGATTCAAGGGTCTCCCTCTTTTTTGTAGGAGGCGATTCTGTTGTCACAGTTCACCGATATCAGCCGCATTAACGTTTGCGGCGGCGACGGCGGAGCCGGATGCATGTCGTTTAGGCGCGAGGCATTTGTTCCCAAGGGCGGCCCCGATGGCGGCGACGGCGGTCGTGGCGGCAACGTCGTTATCCAGGCCGACGCTCAGCTTTCCTCGCTGATCGATTACCGCTTTAAGCATCACTTCCGCGCCGAGCGCGGCACGCATGGGCAGGGTGCCCGTCGTAACGGTAAGAGCGGCGAGGACCTGATCCTGAAGGTTCCCATGGGCACCGTGGTGCGCGAGCTCGACCCCGAGACACAGACCCCGATGTTCGATATTGCCGACC
>OGOQ01002243.1_pt1 | contig 12422 bp, 9 predicted proteins | sample 1552691 | NCBI WGS metagenome assembly OGOQ01 (sample SAMEA2580209, study PRJEB22360) | human gut metagenome | biome: human gut; feature: human-associated habitat; material: faeces | place: Denmark | collected 2008/2010
CTGCTCCACTCCGCGATATAGTTGCTATCATTTCTTGATTGCGAGTGCAAAGGTATATATTACATTCCAAACTTCCAAACATTTTCAAGAAATATTTTCAATTTGTTTGCGTACACCCTTCGCTATCGGGCAGTGAAGCCTTGTTAAGCAGCAATTTGACACTAGAAATTCTCGATCGTATCAAAACCGAATGGTTCATATAAATGCAGACGGTTTCTCAACGATTGTATCTCCGCCTGCAAATTCCGCATCCGGTCCAGCATATGATGAATGGCCTCGATTCCCTCGATGTTAATAGACAAGTCGTAATACATACGTGTGTATTGTTCCAGATCACGGAGCTGGGAAGAGAAGAGATACCTCTCTCCATCCGTGATATTAATGTCTATCAAACCTCCCTCTTCCAGCAAAATGATGAACGAAGGGTCTATATGGCATTTCTGGCAGTATTCACTGACAATAACTAAATCTGTTTGCATAATACACCTGTTTTTAATTTAGACTTTGTATTTCCCGGAACAAATCCTTCTGTTTCTCCGTCAAGTTGGTCGGCACCTCGATCGAGTACGTGACAATCAAGTCACCAAACTGCCCCTCCTTCTTGTAAACAGGGAATCCCTTACCTTTCAACCGGACTTTCGTATTGTTTTGCGTGCCCAGTTTTACTTTCAGTTTCACCTTGCTATCCAAGGTATCGATAATCTGCTCGCCACCCAAGACCGCCGTATAGAGGTTCAAGGGGACGGTCAGGTACAGATCGTCTCCCACCCGTTTGAAACGGCTGTCGTCCGGAATAATGAACGTGATGTACAAATCACCGGCAGGTCCTCCATTCATGCCCGGCCCGCCTTGGCCTTTCAGCTTAATGGTTTGCCCGTTGGCTACGCCGGCGGGAACCGTGATACGCAGGTTCTTGCCGTTCACGGTGATCACCTGCTTATGTGTCTTGGCCGCATCCATCAAGGATAAGTGCAATTCGGCCGTGTAATCCTGTCCACGGAATCCATGATTAGAACGGCCACCGCCACCCCGGCGGGAACCAAACATAGACTCAAAGAAATCCGAGAACTCTCCATCATCGCCGGAGGAGGACCAATACGTACCTCCGCCGTTCGAGAAGCCACCGCCAAAGCCGCCACCTTGCTGGCCATACTGCTTCCGTTGAGCCTCGAACTCATCCGCATGTTTCCAATTCTCCCCGTACTGGTCGTATTTCTTACGCTTTTCCGGATCGCTAAGCACCTCGTTCGCCTCATTGATCTCCTGAAACTTACGATGGGCGTCGGGATCGTTCGGATTCAAGTCAGGGTGATATTGCCGAGCCAACTTCTTATAGGCTTTCTTGATATCATCCTGAGAAGCGTCCTTGTTCACCCCCAAAATCTTGTAATAATCGATATAGGCCATAATCTGATATGTTTAGTCTATTTTTCTCATATAATTATATAACAATAAACATACCAAGGATAGTTTTGGTTAGTGAAAATTTACTTAAAACGTTTTTAATCGTACACGCACGGAATTAAGATTGTCTGTAGATAGAAAAGGCTCTAGCCGGGATCATCAGATACCGCTAAAGCCTTTTATGGATAGGAAATTCTTCGAACCTTATTTAAACTGCATCATCTTGCTGATATACTTCCCGACAATATCGAACTCTAGGTTCACTACCGTACCTTTCTCGATCTGGCAAAAGTTCGTGTTATCGTGCGTATAAGGGATGATAGCGACTTGGAAACTGTTTTGCTGGGAGTTGCATACCGTCAGACTGACGCCGTTCACGCAAACGGAGCCTTTCTCCACGGTCATATACCCCTGCCGGGCCATCTCCTTATCAAAAGCGTACTCGAACGTATAGTACCAGCTGCCGTCCGCCTCCTTCACCTCCGCACAAACGGCAGTCTGGTCCACGTGCCCCTGTACGATATGCCCGTCCAGACGGCCGTTCATCAACATGCTACGCTCCAAGTTCACCTTATCGCCCACTTTCAGGTTCCCGAGGTTCGAACGTTCCAAGGTCTCCTTGATAGCGGTAACCGTATACGTATCTTCCGTCATGCTTACCACCGTAAGGCAAACGCCGTTGTGAGCCACGCTCTGATCTATTTTCAGCTCATTCACGAATGAGCACTTCATCGTCAGATGAAGGTTTCCTTTATCGGATTGGAGGGCTACTACCTGAGCCGCTTCTTCTACAATACCTGAGAACATAATCAAATCGTTTTTAGTTTGTACTCCCAAAACTGTTATTTATTCATGGGCAAAGATAACGCCTTTGAGGTAATAAGCCCGATAAAAAGGAAGTTATTAAATGTTTTTAATTTACGATATTATTTATCGTCCAAGGAGACCAAATCATACCGCTGGCTTCCCATACCCAACGCCTCCGCATGCTCGACGATATGGATGCCATGGCGGGATTCCATGCGCTCGATCAAGTGGACACGGCCAGGGTCCGGCGAGGCGAAAACCAGTTCTACGCAAGCCTTATCCAAGGCCACGGGATCGAGTGAGGCTAGCATACCGATATCCGCCATTTTCGGCTCTTCCGGGTTCGAATCGCAATCGCAATCTACGGAGAGTCGATTCATTACGCTGATATAAAGTATATTTTCGCCACAATGGGTAGTCACGGCCTTAGCCGCCTCGGCCATTGATTCCAAGAAATGATCCTGTTCGGGAAGGTTGTTCCACAAGTCGGTTTTCGTCTTACCCGCCGTATGTATCCAAGCCTTTCCGGCGGATGAGGCTATACCGATAGAGATATTTTTCAGCGCTCCCCCGAAACCGCCCATGGCATGTCCCTTGAAATGGGAAAGGACGACCGTAAAATCATAATCCAGATAATGGGAGCCTACGAAATCCTCTTTCAGGTGTTTACCGCCTTGAACCGGAAGAGCCACCTCGCCGTCGGCATCCATGATATCCACCTTAGCGATGGCCGTGAAGCCATGATCGGCGGCGGCTTTCAAATGGCGGTCGGTATCCGCGCGTCCGCCTCCGTAAGCCGTGTTACATTCCACGATCGTACCGTTTACTTTCTTTACCAAGTCTTTGATAAGTGTAGGTTGCAGGAAGTTATGGCCTCCCGGCTCTCCGGTAGAGAGCTTCACCGCCACTTTCCCCTTGGCCTTCCGTCCCAAGGCGTCGTAGAGACGGATCATGTTCTGAGGAGTGATATCTTTCAACATATATACCTTCGAAACTCCGGCAGAGGATTCGCTTTTCGCAATCTCCGGCCTCACTTCGCCTGCGATACTCTCTACAGGTATAGAACCTGCCACCATCCATGCGCCACCCATAACGACCGAACTCCGTATGAAGTTACGGCGTGACATTTTTTGTTTTGCTGTCATGATATAGAATTTAAATTCATATGTTTCTTATTTAATCGATACGCGAAGTTCTTTAAAAACTTGAAAAATAAGACTCCTTTACGAACAAAACGAATTTTGAAAGCCTAAAAACGAAATGGGGGTTGTTCACACGGCTCCGTATCCCGTATATCATTCTAAAACATTCCTTAAAGCCACTTGTTTCATAAATAGATTATCCTAATAATATAGATCTTATGAAATCAAAGAATTTAACACTGGCCTCTCTTTTCGCCGGCTTGTTCATGTTCATGAACCCTATGGGAAGCGAGGCGTGTACAAGGGCCGTTTACCTCGGGCCGGACAATATGGTCGTAACCGGACGTACCATGGATTGGAAAGAGGACCCGCAATCCAACCTGTATCTCTTCCCCCGGGGCGTACAGAGAAGGGGAGCGATATCCGATAATACCATCCAATGGACCTCGAAATACGGAAGCGTGGTGACCGCCGGGTATGATATCGGGACGTGCGACGGCATGAACGAGAAGGGACTTGTAGCCAACCTATTGTTCCTCACCGAGTCATCTTATTTCCGACCGGACGATAACCGCCCGGTTATGGGGCTTAGCATCTGGACGCAGTATGTACTCGATAATTTCGCCACGGTAGATGAGGCGGTTGCCGAGTTAAGCAAGGAGGTCTTCCGCATCGACGATCCGGATCTTCCGAACGGGGCGAAATCAACCTTGCATCTCTCGATCTCGGACGCATCAGGGAATAGCGCTATCTTCGAGTACCTAAATGGGAACTTGGTTATCCATGAGGGACGGGAATGCCAAGTCATGACGAATTCCCCTACATACGATAAGCAACTAACCTTAAACGACTACTGGCAACAGATAGGTGGCTTGGTCATGTTGCCGGGTACGAACCGGGCTTCCGATCGTTTCGTGCGTGCCTCTTTCTATATCCACGCCATCCCGCAGACAAGTAATTTCCGGGAAGCGGTAGCCGGGGTATTCAGCGTAATGCGTAACGTATCGGTACCTCTGGGAATCACGACCCCGGATCAACCGAATATCTCCTCTACCCGCTGGCGTACGGTAGCCGACCAGAAGAATAAGGTATATTACTTCGAGTCTACTTTAAGCCCGGATATCTTTTGGGTCGATTTCAAGAGCTTGGACTTCAAGGCAGGTACACCTATCAAGAAACTAACGCTCACAGACGGCGAGATTTACGCCGGAAACACCGCCAAAGATTTCAAGGACAGCAAACCGTTACCGTTCTTGTTCGGGATCTGAAGGGCTAGAAAAACAGACAAGAATAAATAAGGGGAGGTATCAAAAGTCGGTATTTACTCCCCCCTTATTTTTAAACAAGCGTTATTACCTTTTATGATATGCTTAACAATTAAAGCCTATGCCTAAAGCTATCCACCGGATTCGACGTGGCAGCCCGGTAGCTCTGGAAAAAGACAGAGACAAACGAGATCACGAGGCAGAATAAGCCGGCAGCGATAAATATCAGCGGACTTAAACTAATACGATATGAATAATCAGACAGCCAATCTTTCATAAAGTACATAATAATAGGTATGGCGATCACGAAAGCGATCAACACATAGTTTAAGAACGTGAATACGAGCTTAACCAATATCTGCCGGTTGCTGGAACCAAATACCTTTCGTACGGATACTTCTTGCAAACGCTGTTGGATAAAATAAGTGGACATCGCCAATAAGCCTAGCAAAGAAATAAGGATGGCGATTATCGAGAATACGATTACGATCTTTGCCAAACGGATTTGCGAGTCGAATGAGTTTTGTAAACGCTCATCCATGAAGTAAGCCTCAAACTCAAGTCCGGTCACTTTCTCATATACTTTACCGATAGCCTCCTTTGCGGCGAAAGGATCACCTTGTGTCTCGATCAAGATCATCCAAGGATCTTCATTATCTTTCAAGAAACGGAACATGACAGGGTTCATCCCTGTCGTCACATTTCCAAAGCAATAGAAATCCCGGACGATACCCGCTATCGCTATCGGTCTTTCTTGCCTGTCCAGCATAAAAGAGGCCGCATCCTCCGATAAGTTCATCTCACGCATCGCTTGCTCGTTTAGGAACCAGCCCTCTGTCGTTAAATGGTTATCACGCAAAATCTCCAATCCCAGCATATCGTAACACTCCTTATCCATAACGAATTGCTGAAAAGATATATTTTGCCCCTGATAAGTAGCAGTCCAATTATTACTACCGAATAAAGGCAATCCTTGAGTCTTCCCGACCCTATCTACGCATGACAAACCTTTCAACTCACCGACAAAAGCGGATAACTGCCTTTCATCCACCGACCGCATAGCCAATAAATTCTTCGTTTTATATCCGACAGGAGCGTTGATCATATGAACGATCTGACAAACCATCGTGATAGAGGCGGCGATCATCGTGATCGTGATCACATTTTGGAATACGATAAAGAACTTACTGAATACCATTTTCGTCTTAGCCCGGAACGTACCCCTTACCACCTCGATCGGTTTAGAAGAAGAAATAATGATAGCAGGCAGTAAGCCGGATAAAACTCCCACGGCAACCGTTAATGAAACCAGAGCCAATAGCCAGACAGGTCTACCCAATACATTCATATCGACACGTGTCTGCAATAAATCATTGACAAACGGCACGACCGCCAGCGCAAGGAGAACCCCGATAATCAAAGAAATAAACGTAAGTAAAGTGGACTCCAGCATCAAGCGCATGAATAACTCGCCCCGTGAAGAACCCAAAAGGCGCCGGGTAGCCATCTCCTTCGCCCTGAAACCCGCTTGGGCGACCGTCAAGTTAATATAATTAATGACCGCGAAAATCAAGATAAGGAAACCTACGGACATCAGCACGATCACGAAACGCCAATCTCCCTTTCGCAAAGAAGAGTAAGAAGCGGCTTTCGCAAAATACTGCTCACTAAGCGGCAATATGCGTACCTCCTTTGCCGTCCCATATTGATACGGCCAATAAAACTCCTTGAACCAATGGGCCATATCCTCCGCACGAGAAGGGAAATCACTACCCTCACGCACCAAGACAAAAGCCGATGTACTTCCGGCATTCCCCAACTGATCCGGGGCTAAGCTGGGGTTAAAACAGCTAACCTGCTCCCAACGCACGATCACATCCGCTTCGGGAATAGAGGAATGAAGTAAATCCTCCACCACCCCGTTTATAGTAGCCGATATGGTATCTCCCACCACTAACTGCCGTCCCATCGGATCATCCGTTCCGAACATCTTACGGGCGAACGAAGAGGAGACCACCGCATAGTTCCCGGCGGCCAACGCTTGCTCACGAGTGCCTTGTAACAGCCGGAAATCAAAGAAATCGAAGAACGTGGAGTCCGCAAACATCACGTTCGCCTTTAGTTTCCGATCACCGGAAACTACAACTATATTGCTTGAATTATCTGCCACTACCGGGCAAACTTTCTCTACCTCCGGATAGCGTTCCTTTATCTTATAAGGAATGGCGGCTCCAGTGGCCATCCAATTCTCATTCCCGACCAGATAGATACGATCCGCCTTGGTATGGAATTTATCTGTAGACATCTCCTGTACCGTATAGACCGCTATCAATAACACAAACATCAACGATACAGACAGACCAAACACGTCTATCAGCGTATAAGCCTTATTCCTTCCAAGGAACTTTAAAAAGGACTTAAAGTTCAATAAATTATTCATGAATTATCAATTTTCTATTATCTATTTTCAATCACTCAGATTTTAAGCAATTCACCGGATTATCATTAGCCGTCTTGCGGGCATCCAGACAAACCACGGAATATATAATCAATAATACACATACGCCGCAACCCAAGAATATGTACCATGACAAAGGAACCTTCTCCGTGAATTGCTCTTGCCACTTTTGCAAGACAAAGTATGCTATACCACCGCCTAATATGACCGCATAGATACAGATATATCCGATATCCTTTATGAACAACCTCAATATATCCCATAAGGTAGCCCCATTCACCCGGCGAACCGCTATCTCCTTACGACGACGGCTCACCTCATCATTCGTATAGCCTATAAGTCCTATCAACGTAACAAGAAGCGTGACCAAACCTCCGATCATCACGGAATCACGGAATTGACGGGAGTCCTTATATAGATCCATGATCTCGGAACGGAAAGAGATAGCGTTCAGTTCACGATCCGGAAATGTCTCGGATATCTTCTGCTGTAAACGAGCCATACTATCGTTGCTCAGCTCATGGAACTTCACCTGCAAGGTATACATGGGCTTATGCGCATAGAATAATACGGAAGGCCGCATATCTTGGTTCGAGATTCCTCCCAGACGGATATTCTCATAAACACCGCAAATCGTGAATGGCTCCTCATTCCATTTGCTATGCTCGGTGACGCAGATATCCTTCCCGATCACATCATCCGTCCAACCCGCTACCAATTTCATTTTCTCCACGAAACGGCGGTCTACCATCACCTCTCTTGAATTGGTCACATTTTCCGTGAACGAGCGGCCTTGGATCACGGGAATCTCCATCATGTCCAAATATCCGTTACCTACCCAATAGAGATCGGCGATATTAAAAAGCTCTTGAGTCTCACCCGGTAAAAGAATATTATTACCGGAAGCATGCTCGAAAGGCAATTGATAGACGGTGGTAGCCGCAACGACCCCCGGAAGCCGCATCACCTCATCCAGAATCTTGGCACGAGAGGTAGAGTCCACGCCAGCTAACCCGCAGTAGGCAAGGTTCTCATAGGCATATCCCGGACGATCGTTCACCATAAACGTATATTGACGGGCAACGAAAACAAGCATCGTTACCAAAAAGCCCGTGGCTACAAACTGGACAAGCAACAAGGCTTTCTTCCAGATACGCTTATTCTCCCGGTAATTACGGAAAGCGGAGGCCACCGGAATCCGAGCGTATAATGATCCCGGCATAAAACCAGATACGAAAAACACCAAGATACATATCCCTAGCAAGACCAAGCTACCATTAGACAAGAGCAAGGAATCTAACGAAGTCGCCAACAACTCCTCTACCGTACCTCTAAACGCAAGGATCAACAATAAGGCCAAGATCAGTGAAAGCACTATATGTACCAACGCCTCACCAAACATCATACCATGAATATTATTCTCGCTTGCCCCATAACATTTATGGACAGCCACCTCCTTCGAGCGATTTACGATAGAGGATATCACGATCAAGATATAGTTCATCACCGCCGTGAAGATCAAAGCGAAGGCCAGTAAGGAAAGTATCCATGTCATTCGCTTGACTTGCGGCAACTCCTTGTGTAAGCCATCCAGCTCATGAAACGAGAAACCAATGTTAAACCCTGTCTTTTGCTGTTCCTCCGGAGGGAAATAAGAATTCACGAACGTATGCACCTGTTCCTCCAAAGCTAAAGGATTCACCCCCTTGTGCAATTTCACGTAGCTTATGTAACGATCATTTCCCAACATATTAGTAGGCGAACCCTCCCACATGAACCGACCCGCCGAAGCCATAGAAACAATCACATCGTAACGGGAATGAGAATTTTCCGGAACTTCCTCAAAAACGCCACCAATAGTCATAGTACGTCCCGGCGAACTGTCTACCGTGAAGTTTTTCCCGATAACATCGCCTCCGATATTTTTCGCTATACGACTTGATATCAATACGTACATCGGGGTGGAAAGAACCTCTTTCGCATTTCCGATCAACATAGGACGAGGAAGAATATCAAAGAAACAACTATCCGCTATGATACAACGACCGGAGTATTTCATCTTGGTGTCGGTCATCGTAAAGGTCCAGTCTCCAAAACTCGTGTATCGGGTGACGGTCTCAATCTCGGGTATCTGTTGTTGCATAGTTGGAGCGATGCCACCGCTTGTTTGCGGATAATCCTTCAACTCCCCTCCATTTTGCTGGTATTTCGCCCATACTTGATAGACCCGGTCTCTATCCGGATAAAAATCATCATACGATTGTTCGAAATAGACTTTAGCGATCAATACCAAACCTACCGCTAAACCGATTCCCAACGATACGATTTTCATCACGTTATGCCGCCCTTTCTTAAAAATGGAACGAATGGCGATTAGTATGTTTTTCATATTATATCGATTTTATTCCAGCACCAGCACTTCATTATCCTTATAACTCTCATAACTGGACACAATCACCTTCTCACCGGCTTCCAGACCTTCAAGAACCTCATAATATTGCGGGTTCTGACGGCCGATCTTGATAGAACGCCTGTAAGCTTTCTTTCCATCCGGATCAAGAACAAATATCCAGCTTCCGCCCGTGCTCTGGAAGAAAGTTCCCTTCGGGATAATGATACTCTCGGTAGGTTGCCCCAGCTCCAAGTTGATATAGTAGGTCTGTCCACTACGGATATTATCCGGACGCTCACCCGTGAAAACGAAATCCGTACGGAACTTACCATCACGAACCTCGGGATAAACTTTGCGCACCGTTAAGTCGAAAGACGAGCCTTGACGCTCGAAAGCGGCGCTTAAGCCCGGTTTCACGCGGTCTATATAATGCTCGTCGATCATGGCCTCTATCTTATAATCGGAAAGGTCGTTAATCTGGCCGATCTTTTGTCCGGGATTGATGCTTTGCCCCAATACGACATCCAACAGTCCCAACTCACCGTCAATCTGGGAACGGACATTCAAGTTTTCCTTACGTTCGCGGATCAACAGGATATTCTTCCGCATATTCGCCAAGCTGGCCTCCATCTCATCCATCTGGATCGTGCGGGAGATAGAGTCTTGGCGCAAGCGCTCGGTAATCAAGGCGTGCTTTTGAGAGGCTAACTCGAAGTCCTCCTTCGCTTTCAGATAATCCTCCTTGGCGATCAAGTTCTCTTTATACAACTGTTCTTGTTGGTTGAACGAGCGGCGGGCCCGGTTCATGTCCATATCGTATTGAAGTTTCTCCATCTGATTGGTCAGCTTATCCTGCTCCATGGTAACCTGCGTATTACGAAGGAAGTTCTGCTTCTCCGCCAACTCGGCCTCAGCGTTCAATATCTGCAAATCCAAATTTGAGTTACTCAGACGAACAATGATATCGCCTTTCTTCACTTGGGCGCCCTCTTCCACGACTTTCTCCTGTACGATACCGCCCTCCTCGGGGCTAAGCTGCACGACCGTGATAGGTTGCACCTGACCATCCATACGAAAGAAGTCATTGAATTGCTCACGGGTCACATTACCGATGCTAATCCCTCTCGCGTCCACTTTCAACGTAGAAGCATGATCACCAAAGATAATCCATCCCAACAAGATAACGAACAACACGCCACCCGCTACATAAGGAATATGCTTCTTCTGAAGACCTTTCTTTTTCTCTAATTGTATATCCATCGTATTCTATATTTTTTATTATCATCTAAATTCTATGTTCTCAATTCTTATTCATTGATAAGAGGCTTGCCCTTATAATAATCCACCAGCTTGCTTTTCAATAAGTACATCAATCGCTTTTGAAGCAGATTGGCCTTGGACTCCAACAGCGTATTCGCACTTGTCTGTACATCCAGCGTGCTCATCAGGCCTTCCTCGTACTTCCGTAGGGTAACACGATAAGCCAACTCATCCGATCTCACCTTCTTATCCATCTGTATGGCCTCTTTAGCGTATCCCTCACGATCCAAGACGGATTGCTCTACCGCTGTCTGCAACTGGCGAAAGACCTCTGTTCTTGTCTCCCGTGCGATCCGCATATTGTTACGGTAACGACGAGCGTTCGTTAATCTGCTCAAACCATCGAATAAGGGGAAACTAAGGCTAAAAGAGACATATTCACCACGGTTATTCTTAAACTGATCCTTGAAACCTTCCGGGGCATTATCAGACTTCAGGTTCTCGAAATAACTCGTAGAGATTCCGGCATTCAAATAAATACTCGGCAGCAACTTTCCTTTATAAATACGATATTGGTATTTACTTTGCGTTAATTGATACTCGGCTTGCAAGGCGGTAGGGTTATTCCCGGACGCATAAGCGAAAATCTCCGCCACGTTCTCTACTTCCGGGACATAATTGATATCCGGTAATAAAGTATCCACCTCCAGTTCTAAATCAGATGGATAATTCATACATTCCCTCAAGGTAAGCAAGGCCGTATTGAAAAGATTCTGCTGGTGGGTCAATGTATAATCATCGGCCGCTACTTGAGCCTCGAATTGAGCTACATCCGCTTTCCCTTTCAAACCCAGCTCTTCTTGCCGGCGAGTCTTATATAAGGTACGGTTACTCTCCTCCAATTTCTCGGCCGCCATACGAATCGTTCCTTTATAATACACCACATCCATATAAGCCTGCATGGTTTTCATCGCTAAATCATCTTTCGCTTTCTGTATGTCATTAACTCCCATACGGCGATTGGATTTTGCCATCAACCATTGATTGATCAGCTGTCCGCCCGTAAAAATAGGAATAGAAGCGTCGAGGCCATAGTTATTATTAAACGTAGAAGTATTCTCATAGGTATTGGTCGCAGGGTCAATCGAACGGCCAAAACTATATTGCGCTCCGACCTTAGCCGATGCCGCCGGGAAAAAAGAAGCTACGGCGGCATTCCGTTCCGCCTTATACGTATCTGATGTATAAACTTGCTTTTTAACCGATGGGCTGTTTTCCACGGCATAGCGCATACATTCATCCAAAGTCCAAAGTTTCTCTTGGGCCACCGTCGCCGTAGCGAAACTGAGAGAAAGAACTGTTGTAAGTAATATTTGTTTCATTGCTCTATTATTTTCTACCTAAATAATAGCAAAGAACGTGCCAAAACACATAAACAACTAAACAACAATCAGATAACAAAAAGCTATTCTTTTAGAACTGTCCAATATTTTGACAACGCTGTCTAATTGTTTGACACTATTCCCACTTTGACACGTAAGAGCGTCTCCTCTTCTCCCTAAGTAAAAAACGCTCTACTCCTATATGAATTCTTGCTCGATAGCCTATGAATTCTTATGCGCATACTGTATAATTCTATAAACCACGACGTGGTCTGTACAGATCAAGACGTGGAATATACAAATCACGACGTG
>OGOQ01002244.1_pt1 | contig 12418 bp, 5 predicted proteins | sample 1552691 | NCBI WGS metagenome assembly OGOQ01 (sample SAMEA2580209, study PRJEB22360) | human gut metagenome | biome: human gut; feature: human-associated habitat; material: faeces | place: Denmark | collected 2008/2010
CATAAATCAAAAATGAATAGAACATGATTGAACAAGTGTTAACAATGAAACGGACAGCAGCCTTATGCTTGGTGGGAGCTTTCTGCAGCCTGAATGCTCAGGCACAGAATATCCAGGTCAAGGGTAATCTTGTTGACGGTACAGGTGAGCCTCTGATAGGTGCCACTGTAAAAGTGAAAGGTAATGCCAGCGTCGGTGCGGTCACCGACTTTGATGGTAATTTCAGTATCAGTGTTCCTTCAGAGAATTCTACCCTCGTATTTACATACGTAGGTATGAAGACCAAGGAAGTAAAGATTGGTAAGAAGAGAGAGTTCAAACTTACTCTTGAAGACGACAACGCCATCGGCGAAGTTGTAGTCGTTGGTTATGGTCAGCAGAAGAAGGCTTCTGTCGTAGGTTCCATCACCCAGACTACTGGTGAGGTTTTGGAGCGTGCAGCTGGTGTCAGCGACGTTGGTTCAGCCTTGACAGGTAACCTCCCAGGTGTTGTTACAATCCAAGGCAATGGTATGCCTGGTGAGGAGGAACCTCAGATTATCATCCGTGGTTCTAGTTCATGGAACAATTCCGACCCTCTCGTTCTCGTTGATGGTATTGAGCGTCCTCTGAGCAGCGTAGACATCTCTTCTGTGGAGAGCATCTCTGTACTGAAGGATGCTTCTGCTACTGCAGTCTATGGTGTGAAGGGTGCCAATGGTGTCATCTTGGTTACCACCAAGCGTGGTCAGGAAGGCAAGGCTAAGATTGACGTTGGTTTCAATGCTACGTTGAAAGCTCCTTCTAAGTTGCCTAACAAGTACGACTCTTATGATGCGTTGATGCTTCGCAACCAAGTGGTAGAGCGTGAACTGGGCGTTTATCCTGAAGGTGTTTCATATCTTCGTCCTCAGTCTTTTATAGACAACTATCGAAACCAGACTACGGATGAGCAGCGTGAACGTTATGCCAATGTGGATTGGCAGGATGCACTTTTCAAAAAGACTGCTGTGTCCTATAATGCCAACGTGAACGTGAGTGGTGGTACAAAATTCGTTAAGTACTTCGCTTCTGCTGATTTCGTGCATGAGGGTGACCTCTTCCGTGAGTATGACAATGGTCGTAATTACAACTCTGGCTATGGATACAATCGTATCAATGTTCGTAGTAACTTGGACTTTGCCATCACAAGTAGCACTACTTTGAAGGTAAATGTGGCTGGTAGCAATGGCGTAAGAAAAGCTCCTTGGAGTAACATGAGCAATAGTGAGTGGCAGATTGGTCAGCAGTGGGCTGGTGCTTATAACATCGCCCCAGATGTGTTCTTGCCACAATATTCTGACGGCACATGGGGATTCTATCCAGCTGCTTCCAATGTAAGTAACTCTGCAATGAATCTTGCTATCGGTGGTACAGCACAGGCTACAACCACTCGTATCAATACAGACTTTACCCTTGAGCAGAAATTGGATTTCATAACCAAAGGCTTAAATTTCCGTGGTACTATCTCTTGGGATAATGTTTTTGTTGAGACAGGACGAGGTATCAATGACTTGAATAATGATGCCCAGACTAAGTATATTGATCCTGAAACAGGTCAGGTTACTTATGGTAAAGAACTTGAAGGAAATAATAAGTTTGATTGGCAGCAAGGTGTGAACTGGTCAACGGAAGGTGGTTCTGTAGATAATAACCAGACTGTTCGCAACCTCTACTATCAGTTGCAGCTCAACTGGGCTCGCAAGTTTGGACAGCATGATGTGTCAGCCATGGGCTTGTTCTCACGTCAGGAGAATGCACGTGGTAGTGTGATGCCAACTTACCGTGAGGACTGGGCATTCCGTGCAACCTATAGCTATGCTGGTCGTTATAACATCGAGTATAATGGTGCCTATAACGGATCAGAAAAGTTCAGCAAGGACAATCGTTTTGCCTTCTTCAATTCTGGTGCTATCGGATGGACCATCACTGAGGAAAACTTCATGAAGTATCTTCGTGACAAGCACATCATCGATATGTTGAAGTTCCGTGCTTCCTATGGTGAGATTGGTGATGACAACATAGGTGACCCATTTGATTCTTCTCGTCGCTGGTTGTATATGAGTCAGTGGGCGTATGGCGGCAAGACTACTATGGATCTCGACCATACAGAGAGCATCTATACATGGTATCGACAGAACACTCTTGGAAATGATAATGTGAAATGGGAAACAGTTAAGAAAACCAACTTCGGTATTGATTATGGTTTCTTGGGAGGCTTGATTACTGGTTCTTTGGATTTCTTCTGTGATCGTCGTAATGACATCTTGATTTTCGGCGACAGCCGTTCTGTTCCTTCTTATTTCGGAACGACAGCACCTACTATTAATAAAGGTAAGGTTCGCACCAGTGGTTACGAGTGGGAATTGAAACTTAATAAGGTGTTTGCTAATGGTTTGCGACTCTGGGGTAATTTCAATATGACCCATGCCAAGAATAAGGTAATCTTGAAGGATGATGCCATCCTTACTCCAAGTTATCAAAAGGAGGCAGGATTTGCCATGAATCAGTATCGCTCTTATATAGATAGGGGCTTTATCAATAATATTGATGATTTGATAGGTTCTCCGGCGCACGACTCCAATGACAATCACCGTTTGGTTGGTGACTATTACATTGTTGATTTCAATGGTGATGGTGTTGTTGATAGCAAGGACTTGGCTCCTGTAGGTTATAGCAGTAGTCCGCAGAACACCTATAATGCTACTATTGGTTTCGAATGGAAAGGGTTCTCTGCTTTCGCTCAGTTCTATGGAGTAACTAATGTGACCCGTGACGTAGGATTGGGAAGCTTTGGTAATAAGCTTGATAATGTTTATAATATTGGTACTTGGTGGAACAAGAATCAAAGCAATGCAGAATGTATCCTCCCTCGTTGGGGTGCCACTGCTTCAAGTTACACCGATGGTACACAGTATATGTATGATGGCTCTTACATTCGTTTGAAGAATGTCGAGATTGCTTATACCTGGACCAAGGGTTGGATTAAGGCATTAGGCGTAAACTACCTCAAGGTTTACTTGAATGGTAATAACCTCTGGCTCTGGACTCGTATGCCTGATGACCGTGAGGCAAACCTCGGTGGTGGTGGCTGGTTGGGAGCATACCCTACGGTTCGCCGCTTCAACTTAGGTGTTAAATTCTCATTGTAATTATAAAAAAAATATTCAGATGAAAAATAAGATAAAGACATTATTGTTGACGGGATGCGTCTCGCTGGCTCTCGGTACTTCGCTGAGTTCTTGTCAAGACTACTTGGACAAGGAGCCAGACTCAACAGTTTCTGCAGACGATGCCTTTGCCAATTTCCGTAATTTCCAAGGTTTCGTTGAGGAAATATACAACTGTATCCCTGATAAAGAGAAATGTAACTATTGTCCTTCATGGAACTGGGGTGATGATGAAATCTTCAATCCTGAGGCTGATAATAGAATGACCCATCAGGTTGATTTAGGTAACTTCCGTGCATGGGAATCTACTGGTAACTGGCTAAAGCGTGATGGTGCTTCTACTTCCACAAATAAGTTCGACCACGGTATTTGGAACCATGCGTGGTATTGCATCAGAAAATGTAATCTCGGTTTACAGAATATCGACAAGTTTGTGACTGGAAGTGCTGAAGAGAAAAAACTGATAGAGGGTCAGCTCTATTTCTTCCGTGCATGGTGGCATGAGGAAATGATGGAGTATTTTGGTGGTATGCCTTATGTGGATACTTATCTCGATGCCAATGCCGAGCTGAATTTGCCACGCCTTTCTTATCGGGAATGCGCTGATAGAGTGGCAGCAGATTTCCGCAAGGCTGCCGATTTGTTGCCTATTAATTGGGATAAGACTTCTGCAGGTGCTGCCACACAAGGTAAGAATGATCTTCGCATCAATAAGATCATGGCTCTTGGTTATCTTGGTAAAACCTATCTTTGGGCTGCTAGTCCTTTGATGAAGAATGGTGCGCAGACTGGTGCCAGCAAGAATGGCAAGACTTATGATTATGATCAGGAATATGCAAAGAAGGCAGCTGAGGTTTTTGGTGAACTGCTCTCTCTTGTGGAAGCTGGTCAGACACAATATGCATTGGCAGAGTTTAAGTACTCAGACATCTACAATCATGAGAAATCTTCTGATGCCAATAGCTGTTTTTCTGATATATTCTATACCAAGAAGCAGAACTGGAAAATGCCAGGAACGGTTGAAGCTATCTTCCGTGGTCCATCTGCTGATTTCAATGGCTCTAACTGGAACACCTCTAAGGTCTTTGGCCCTAAGGTACAGAAAGTCGTTGCTCATGATAATGTCATTCACCAACCTACGGCCAACCTTGTAGAGGCTTATGGAATGGCTAACGGAGAACCAATCTATTTGGTTGAGAATGGTCAGTATGTACTTAATCCAAAGTCTGGTTTCGACCCTGCCCATCCTTTTAAAAATCGTGATCCCCGTTTCTACCACGATATCGTCTTTGATGGTTTTAAGTATTTGAACGGATCACCTGGTCAGTATGCAGATTTACAGTATTGCCAATTATATACGGGTGGTAATATGCGCCCTGTAGCAAATGCAAGCCGTACGGGTTATTTCATTCAGAAGTTGGTGCCTCATACTTGTAATGAAGTGGATAAAGATTACGACTGGGGTGCAGCTTTCCACTGCTATTTGCCATATATGCGTCTTGCAGACATATACTTGATGTATGCAGAGGCTTGTGCTGCATTCGGTGGTGCTACTGGCAAGTCTTCAAACTTTGGTAAGACCGCAGAAGATGCAATTAATACACTTCGCGACCGTTGTGGTGCTGGTCATGTTGCTCCAGAATTTGTTGCAGACAACCATAAGTTCATGGACGAGGTCCGTCGTGAGCGTGAGGTAGAACTTTCTTTCGAAGGATTCCGTTTTTGTGACTTGCAGCGTTGGTTGCTTCTGACAGAGGCACCATATAATCAAAAATTCTCACAGGAGTTTGACCGTGTGGAAAGTGCAGACTTCTATAAGAATCATGATCCTAAGGACGCTGAGGTTGCCAATTATCGCAGAGAGTTGATATTGACTCGTAATTTCAATGCCAAGCACTATTGGTTCCCATTGCCAATCAAGGAGACTCAGCTCTATCCAGAGTTTAATCAAAATCCTGGCTGGTAAGGTTTAAAATTATAAATTAGTAATACTAAATGAATAATGATAGTATGAATTCAAGATTCAAATCATATAATTATAAGCTTTTTGTAGCAAGTCTCGTGGCTTTGGCTCCTCTTGGTGCCAATGCCAAGACTGCACAGACAAGCGAATCCGACACAGCCAGTGCCGACAAGGAGATGGTTCAGGTGGCTTACCGAAAGGTAGCCAAGGATGACATCTTGGGCGGTGTGTCTGTAGTCGATGTAGAGAACTTGATGAAGAAGAACTACCATACTTATAGCCTCGACAATATGCAAGGTTATGTAGGTGGTTGGAATGGCAATTCTCTCTGGGGTATGGATGCCGACAACGCTGGTTATCTCGTCTTGGTAGATGGTGTGCCTCGTGAAGCTAACAACGTTCAACCAAGTGAGATTGCACAGATATCTTTCCTCAAGGGTGCGCAGGCTGTGGTGCTCTATGGTAGCAAGGCTGCCAAGGGTGCTGTAGTCATAACCACCAAGCGTGGTCATAATGACGGCTTGAAGGTCGAGGTGCAGGCTAATGCAGGTTTGAATGTAGCAATGTCTTATCCTGAGTATCTTAGCAGTGCAGAGTATATGACTCTCTATAACGAGGCTCGTCGTAATGATGGTCTGTCTGAGCTTTATTCTACTGAGGACATCTATAATCATGGAGCAGGTTTGAACCCTTATCGTTATCCTAATCTCGATTTCTATTCTTCTGATTATCTCAGAAAGATGAACAGCCGTTATGAGGCTACTGCAGAAATCAGCGGTGGTGGTAAGCGAGCTCACTTCTATAGCAATATCAACTATTATCGCCAGGGCGATTATTTCAAGTTTGGTGAGGCTAAGAATAATAATACCCAGCGCTTCAGCGTTCGTGGTAATGTGGATATAGACATTACTGATGATATTAAGGCTTGGGTCAACTCCAGTGCAACCTTCTATGATTCTCATTCTGCAAAGGGTAATTACTGGGAAGCTGCTTCTACTTGGCGTCCTAATTTTCCACAGAATGCAGCTCCCCTTATCTCCACAGATATGATAGCCCCTAATGCTAAGGCTGCTTGGGACTTGATGAGCGTTGCGAAGTTGGTAGATGGCAAATACTTCCTTGCTGGTACTCAGGCAAACTCCTCTAATGTTTTTGCTGATATCTATTCTGCAGGAAGTAGTAAATTTACTAGTCGTCAATTCCAGTTTGATACGGGTGTCAATATCAACTTGCACAAGGTGTTGAAGGGCTTGTCTTTCGAGACTCATTTCGCAGTTGACTATGCTACCTCTTATAATACTTCTTTCGATAATAGCTATGCTGTTTATATCCCAACATGGGCTAACGTCGATGGCAAGGATATGATTGTCGCATTGAAGAAGGAAGGTGAGGATAAAAAGTCTGGCAACCAGAACATCAGCGGAAGTACAGATAACCAGACCATGTTTTTCTCTGGTCAGTTAAACTACAACAATACTTTCAACAAGGTTCACAATCTGTCGGCAATGTTGATAGCTTCTGGCTTCCAGCAGTCGAAGTCTGGACAGTATCATAAGAACTCTAGTGCCAATCTTGCATTCGATGCTTCTTACAATTATGCCCAGAAGTATTACGCAGATTTTGGATTAGCTGCCATTCACTCTGCCCAGTTGGCTCCAGGTCATCGTGAGGCTCTCTCACCATCACTTTCTTTGGGTTGGAGACTCAAGAATGAGTCTTTCTTGAAGAATTCCAAGGTGGTAGATGACATGATGGTTAGTGTATCAGGTAGTATTATCAATGAGGATATTGATATAGCAAGTGGTGACAATCGCTACTATCTCTATCAGAGTATTTGGACTTCTGATTACGGCTATGGATGGTATGATGGATCTAGCGATAAATACACCTATTCAAAAAGAGGTGAGAACAAAGACCTTGATTTTATCAAGCGCAAAGAGTTGTCTCTGAATTTCAAGACATCCTTGTGGCAGAAATTGGTGACATTGGATGCAAGTTTCTTCATCAATTCGATGGAGGGTTATATCATCTCTTCGCCAACATTCTATCCATCTCATTTGAATACTGGTTATCCAGCGGCTTCGTTTATGCCTGTACTTAATTACAACAATAATAGTAGAGTTGGATTTGATTTCGCAGCCAACTTCAATAAGAAGGTAGGTGATGTGGATCTCTCACTTGGTGTGACCGGTACTTACTATACAACCAAGGCTACCAAACGAGATGAGAACAACGTAGAGCAGTATCAGAACAGACAAGGAAAGGCACTTGATGGCATTTGGGGCTACAAGAGCGCAGGTCTCTTCCAAAGCGAGGAGGAAGTCAAAAATTCTCCAGACCAAAGCTATTTTGGTGGAACAGTTAAACCTGGTGACATCAAGTATGTGGATGTAAATGGTGATAATAAAATTGACCAATACGACCAAGTCTTCTTGGGTAAGGGTGGTTGGTACGGAGCACCATTCACGCTTGGTGTCAATCTTACAGCTAAGTGGAAGAACTTTACCTTCTTCGCTCTTGGTACCGGTAACTTCGGTGCTTGGGGAGTCAAGAATAATTCTTATTGGTGGGTAAAGGGCGATAGCAAATATTCTGCTGTAGTTCGTAACCGATGGACAGAGGAAACCAAAGAGACTGCAACCTATCCTCGTTTGACATCTCTTGATGGTAACAACAACTTCCAGACATCAGACTTCTGGATGTACAAGACGGATGCTTTCCGCTTGGCTAAGGTCCAGATAACTTACGACTTGCCTAGTACTTTGTTCCAAAAGACATGGCTTAAGGGGTTGTCGGCATACGTAAGCGGAGCTAACTTGCTTACCATTTCAGGAGAGCGCGAAGTCTTAGAGATGAACGTTGGGTCTGCGCCTCAGACACGCTATTATAATATAGGTGTGAAGGCAACATTCTAATCATTTTAAAATGTAGAAAGAAATGAAAGTAAAAAATATATTTATATTAGCAGCAATGTCGCTTACTTTGGCTTCTTGCTCAGATCTCTTCGAGCCTGCAGAGGAAAACAACCGTGGCTTGGATGAGATTTACAATGAGCCAACATACGCTCAGGGACTATTGGGATATGGTTATGCGATGCTTCCTTACAATACCAAGAGTGTTACTGATGTTGCTACAGATGACGCTGTAAGCAATGACTTGACAAATGGCTATCTCAAGATGGCTACAGGTTCTTGGACTGCTAATAGCGATCCTATGTCTAGATGGACAAATGGTCGTGCTAGTATCCAATATCTTAATATCTTCCTTCAGGAGGTAGATAAGGTAAACTGGGCAAAGGACGAAAATGCCCGTAAGATGTATTGTGATAGCCGTAAAGGTGAAGCTTATGCTTTGAGAGCTCTCAACTTGTATTATCTTTTGATGAATCATGGTGGATGGACAGCCGATGGCAAATTGCTTGGCGTTCCTAATTTGACAGTACCAGAGACTTCTACTGATGATTTCAACAAGCCACGTAATACATTCCAGGAGTGCTTGGATCAAATCTATAGCGATTTGGACGAGGCTGCCAAGCTTCTCCCTCTTGATTACAATGATTTGACAGATGATAACGCTGTTCCTGCCAAGTATAAGGAAATCGGAGTAAAGACCGCAGGAGACTACAACCGTGTGTTTGGTACCATTATGCGTGGTCGTATCAGCGGTCGTATCGCTGAGGCTATTCGCTCACAGGTATCTTTGCTTGCAGCTAGTCCTGCTTTCTCTGAAGGTACAAACGTGGATTATGCTAAGGCTGCTGACGATGCAGCTACCGTTCTTGACCGTATCGGTGGTGTGAATGGTTTGTCTGCTACAGGTAATAATTGGTTTATGCAAACCAGGGAAATCGATGCGCTTGGCTCAGGTGCTTGTCCTGCTGAAATTCTTTGGCGTGGCAGTCGTACCAATGGTGCTGATGACTGGGATCTTGGTCTGAACCAAGAGTCTGATAATTTCCCTCCGTCTCTTTATGGTAAGGGTAGAATCAACCCAACTCAGAATCTGGTCGATGCATTCCCTGCTGCAAATGGTTATCCTATCACCGATACTCGTTCTGAGTATGATATGTCGAATCCTTACAGCAATCGTGATCCTCGTCTTGACCTTTATATCATTCATGATGGTAGTCAATATAAGGGAAAGACCATTCATACAGACATTACGACGGCTAATAACAATGATGGTTTGAATAAGATTTCCAATTCTACTCGTACAGGCTATTACATGAAAAAGCTGTTGCGTGAGGATTGTAATCCTGACCCTAATGCAAAGAATGCTCAGTATCATTATCCTGTGTATATTCGCTATACTGAGATATTCCTCGATTACGCTGAGGCTGCCAACGAGGCTTGGGGACCAAAGGATAAGGGAACTCACAACTACTCAGCTTACGATGTAATCAAGGCAATCCGTGAGCGTGCCGGAGTTGGCGAGTTTGGCGAGGATCCATACTTGGATGAGTGCGCTGGTAGCAAAGAGAAAATGCGTGAGTTGATTCGCAACGAGCGTCGTTTGGAACTTTGTTTTGAAAATAAGCGCTTTAGTGACCTTCGCCGTTGGAAAGCTCCTCTAAATGAGGCTGCGCGTGGTGTAGAAATCACTTCAGAGGCTGGTGTTCCATCATACAAAGAAATGAAGGTTGAGGATCGCAGCTATAAAGATTACATGTATTACGGTCCTATACCACAGAGCGAAATATTGAAGTGGAGCAACTTGCAGCAGAATAAGGGCTGGGAAGTAAAATAATAACGACTAATATTTAAAATGATGAAAACAATGAAGATAAGCAAATATTTGTCCATGGCTGCATTGGGAATCTTGGCTTTAGGCTTTAACTCTTGTGAGAATGGCGACCAAGAATTTCCTGATTATGAGGGCGGTACTACTGTATATTATCCTTATCAGTATATCGAACGTTCTGTAGTTTTAGGCAATGATGAGAATCGCGATAATACGGATGATAACAATCATGTATTGTATATCGTATCTACAATGGGTGGAGCATATGATGGAAAAAACATCACATTGAATGTAGATGTTGATAAATCATTGTGTGACAATCTGTATTTTCAGGATGGAGTCACTCCTGTAAAGCCAATGCCTGACAATTATTATACAATTCCTAACAAGACGGTTGCGTATAATGGAAAATTGCAGGGACGTCTTCAGGTTAAGTTGGAGGATGCTTTTTTTGCTGACCCTGATTGTGCAAAGAATACATATGTAATCCCAGTTCGCATCAATGATATGGTGGGAGCCGATTCTATTCTTTCGGGTTCTCCTGCTGTTGCAGGTACAACTCCTGTTCGTACTGATGCTTCAGCTTGGTCTGTTGTTCCTAAGGATTATATCCTTTATTGCGTTAAGTTTATGAATCCATGGGATGGCTATTATTTCCGTAGAGGAACTGACAAGATTACAGAGAATGGACAAACTCATGAGGTAAAGCGTGAAGGTGCAACTCTTGAAAAGGATGAAGTGAGTCACATTACAACCAAGAATTTGAAGGAATGTAATTTCGAAGTCTCTGTAAATAAAGCTGACGGCTCTAAGGTCACTTGCAACTTGATACTTACGTTCGATGATAATGGTAATTGTACCGTTACTACTGATACAGAGGGCATGACTGCTTCTGGTTCAGGAAAGTTTGTAGAAAAGGGAGCTAAGTTGGCTTGGGGTAACAAGGATCGTGACATCCTGACTCTCAAATACAAGGTTGATTTCGGTTCTGGTATTGCATTGGAAACATCCGATCAGTTTGTTGCCGAGACTCGTGGTAACACCAATGGTGTTGTTCAATTCAGTCCTCAGTATATCAAGAAGTAATATTCTTGATAGATAAGTGTCATTCTAATAATTTGATTATTATGAAATTGAAAAATATTAATTTAGGTTTAGGCTTGGTGGCTCTCTTGGCTTTGTCTTCTTGTGCTGATGACAAGTTCTCGGAGTACAGAACTGATATGACCAAGAATTTGAAGGAATATCAGTATCTGAACAACTACGAGCCTTTGAAGAAATACGTGGAAGATATGAAAGCTGCCGGCAAGTGCAATCCCGACTTTAAGTTGGGCATTGCGCTTGAAGCAGCCGAATTCAACAAGCAGGCACTTGTATATTGCCTTGCTGGTAGCAATTTCAATGAAATGACTGCTGGTAATGCCATGAAAATGGCTTCTTGTGTGAAAGATGATGGCAGCATGGATTTTTCGTTAGTCAAGGAGTTCGTCAAGAATGCGCAAGATGCAGATATGACGATTTATGGTCATACGCTGGCTTGGCATTCTCAGCAGCCTAACAAGTATCTCAAAAATCTTATCAAGGATAAGGAGTTACCACCTGATCCAAATGGTGGAAACAAGTACTTGGAGATTGCTTGTGGCGAAGCTGGTGCCAATAAATGCGATAAACAGATTAGTTATGTGTTGCCTAAGGCATTGGTTAAGGGACAAAGTTACGTGATGACCGTTAAGGTAAAGGCTTCGGAAGGTGGAACTTTTGCTGCTTGGCCTATTTGGGAAGCAAGTGATAATAAAAACCAATGGGGTGGTAGTAATGATGTTCAGTATATGGAAGATTATGACATCACTAACGATTATTCTACTTTGAAGTGGGAGTTTACAGCCAATTTCCCTATTGATAAGCTCCAGTTTGTGTTCGGTAACGTAGGAGGAACCATTTCTTGCGATGACTTTAAGTTGACGAAAGCTGGTTCTGATGAGAATCTTATTGAAAATGGAGACTTTGCAAAAGAGTCGGCTCATGGTTGGAACCAGACTGGCTGTACCATCAAGGTGGCTTCTGCAGCCGCAGCTGTCGAGGTAGAACAACTAGTTCATGAGCAAACCTATAAAGATGGACCTTTCCCATTCTTTGCTATGGGATGCGAACCACCTGTTGAGAATGGTGCTATCCATTTTGTTCCAATAGGAGATTGGTCTCAGTTCTTTGTTATGCCAGGTGGCGAAAATACGCTTTCTGAGGGTAATTATGTGGTTTATCTTGACTTGTCTGCTTCAAAGGATGCTAGTGGCGTAGAATTGACTATGCAGAACGGTTGGGGTGCCAGTGATCAGGCTATTACTGTAAAAGTACCTGTTTCTGCTGGTCGTCATAACGTAAAACTTCAGATGCCTAATATTGCTGGAGGTAATTATGATATTATCTTGAAACCACAGACAGCAGATGCAACTTTGGATGTACATTCTGTTAAGGTTTGTCAGGTCAAGAATCTCAACTCCATTCCTCTTACAGATGAAGAGAAGAA
>OGOQ01002250.1_pt1 | contig 12409 bp, 8 predicted proteins | sample 1552691 | NCBI WGS metagenome assembly OGOQ01 (sample SAMEA2580209, study PRJEB22360) | human gut metagenome | biome: human gut; feature: human-associated habitat; material: faeces | place: Denmark | collected 2008/2010
CCGTCATAGTATAGACGTTCTTATCTAACTGAAATCCTTTTGGAGCTTTCGTTTCCTTTACATAGTATGTTGCTGCTCTTAATTCCACAGTATCAGTATTTCCACTGGCATTTGTCGTAAGTGTGGCAACTGATTTCGTGCAGCCTTTATCAGAATAGACACCATAAGTCGCACCAGATAAAGAATAGCAGTCATTAGATTTTGTAATCGCTGTATTACTGGACGATTTCTGAATCTTGCCATCACCGACAGCTAACTTCGCCCAGAACTGTCCTAAGTCCTGTCCTTCACCAACATAGATGTAACCACCGCAATCGTAACGGTCTTTATTTTCTTTAGCGAAAGCCTTTGCGTTCTCATAGACTTCTGACTGGATTTTCTCTGACACTTCATCATAGGCAGCTCGTACATTGTTGTACCCCCAGCCTAATTGAACGCTCAATCTTCGCCAGACAACACATTGTTCCAACAGATAGACTTGTTTGCTGGAAAGACTGTGTTTTTCTGCATACTGTTTGACGTATTCCAGATTCAACGCCACATCAGATATTTGGTCGTCGCTCATTCGCTCCGTTGCATTGATACGATTCTTATATCCCGATTGGAAATTTGTGTTTATATCAATACAGTAGGCAATCTGCCCGTCAGCGTTCATTATGCTTTCTTCAAAGCTGGAAACCTCTGAACCGCCATTGTCAATCTTGACGATTGTTCCTGCTTTACCGTCCGTAGTAGTATAGACGGAATCCGCAGCATGAACCTGTGTGACAGGTAATGCAGTAAATACGGTTGCAAGGGTAAGTACACCTGTAAGCAATCGCTTCATAATCTTTTTCATAATGTTTGATTCTCCTTTCATTTTGGGTAAAAAAATAGACGCTCATTGTTGAACGTCTTAGTTGCTGAAACCATTGGAACTATGTAGGATAGCTTGCTTCATCTTCATTTTTCTATGTTTTTGTTCTTATGCAATCGTAGCAGGAAAAGGCTTGTCCTACGCAAAATGGCGTATTTTCAAGGTTTTCCAGCTATGTTGTTCTTACGAGGTCGCACCAGAACAGAAAGCACGCTCCACTTATGACAATATTCTCCGTGTAGTACGAAATATCCCGGAAGTTGCTGATCCTATCCGTTTCCTGCGTGCAAGGGAAGTGGTACATTTCCAGCGATTTGGTGAAGCACTTCGCTCCATCCAGGAACAATTGGATGCTAAAAACTTCTACGCTTTCAATCCAGGCTTTGACAATCCCTGCTCTGCAAGCTGTGCACCTGAAGCAAAATAGCATATGCTGCTGGTCATAAAGATAACCGTAACAGCAATACACATCTCACAGAAAACCTTTTTTAAACACGCTCTAATACTGCCCGGCAATTGCTGGGCAGCTTCAAAACAGTAGTCAGCAGGCTTTTTCTCCCCATGCCAATTGTTCGTTTACTCAACTTCAAAGTCACCACAAATATCCTCTGGAACTATATCATCGGATTCGTGCATAATACTTTTTCTTTCATACCCCTTCATAATCAAACGCCGGTATAAAACTTTCCTCCGCGGTCTCCCCTTCCTGAAAATAGCCATTTTCAATTCCAAGCTCAATGGCAGCGTCCAGCACCTTTTCATACTCTCGTCTGGTCACTTTCCGATTCAGTTCCGGAAATTTCTCATTCTTCCAGACAGGCGTATATTGGTTCATTACGCTGATAAAAATATCCTCCCCATAAGTCCGGTACAGATATTTCAATACTGCAATAGAATTTTGGGTATGCCCTGGCAAAATCAGATGACGAACAATTGTCCCGCGTTTTATATATCCATCCTCCGCAAACTGACAGGGACCGGTCTGACGCATCATTTCGGCAATTGCACTCTGCGCCGCCTGCGGATAATCCCTTGCGTTGGAAAAAGCAGCAGCCAATTCAGGCTCCATATATTTCATATCTGGCAGATATACATCCACATAACCATCCAGTTTCCGGATAGTTTCCACGTTCTCATACCCACTGGAATTGTACACGACTGGAAGATTCATTCCCTTTCCTCTGGCCAGCTCCAACGCCGAAATAATATGCGGCACATAATGCGCCCCAGTGACCAGATTCAGATTTGCCGCCCCTTTTTCCTGCAATTCCAGAAAAATTTCAGCAAGCCGCTCCACTGAAATTTCTTTTCCGGAATCCCCAATGGCAATATCCCGGTTCTGGCAGAAACAGCACCGCAAGCCGCAGCCAGAGAAAAAAACAGCCCCTGATCCTTTTTTTCCTGAAATACAAGGTTCCTCCCACATATGAAGAGCGGCACGGGCAGCCCTTATAGTACTGTCCATGCCACAATATCCTCTTTTGCCCTCCAGACGATTCACATTACACTTCCGGGGGCATAAGGTACAATTCTTAAATAATTCTTCTCGCATAAATTACGAATTCTCCTCTCTGATCTTCTCGGTCAGTTCCCTTCCCCCCTGGTCATACCACTCTTCCACAAAGGTATCAAAGTAATCCATGGGCTGCTCTCCCATGATCATCTGAATAAAGGCATTTTTCTCCAGGGAAGCAAGCATGTTGGGAATCTCTCCATCCGAATCAACCAGATATGTTCTGCGCACCGAACTATAATGGCCGTCAACCAGCACGCCCACTGCTGAAATTCTGGACTTGTACGCAGCCCAGTCCTCTACAGTTACATTTTTCCCGCTCAAATACTTCATACAGGCATCATAGTAAGACTTCTCCAGTGCGCTTAAATTACTTGCCTTCTGCTTGCCGGACATTACTCTCCTGATATCCTTCGTAACATTATAAATTGCCTCATTATAATCCACATTAATAACCAGCGGTCTGGCTGTAGGGTCCACATTCAAAGCAAAATAGCTGTTGATCTCATCCGCATTTTCCTCATCTTCGAACCGGCTGTAATCAAACAGAACACTGATAATTTTCATTACAATTTCCGGATGTTCGTAACCCTTTCTCACAACCACATATTTGTTGTCCCGAAAAGAAGCATAAACGTTATCTTTTTCCTGGTATTCAGCAGTAAGGTAATAAGGCTCCCAGTCTGCTTCCGGATCATTCTCAGCCACATCCATAAGCGGATTATTCGGTGCCCACCAAAGTCCAAAAAACGCACCGCATTTACCTTCCACTACCAGATCACGGAGATTATTCTGAGCACGCAGGGCAAAGTTCTGATCCAGTATTCCTCTTTCATATAGCTCACGCAAATAAGCAACGGCAGATCTGGTCTCCTCTGTCAAAGAACCATAGACAATTTCCCCGTCTTTGTCCTTGATCCATCTTCTTGGATAAGAATAAAATTTCTCAAAAACAGGTTCCACCGAATAATTCTGACTGGTAGTAGACACAAAATTGGTATCACACACAAGTCCCACAGGATCTTCCCCTTCCTCTGCTCCCATCCTGTTTTCCTGAAAAACCTGGATAATATCCATAGCCTCTTCCAGAGTCTTTGGCTCTGCAAGACCCAGCTGATCCATCCAGTCCTTTCTCATCCACAAAAGGCAGGGACCGTGGTCGATTACTGCTTCCGGAAGCGCCATCAGCTTACCATCAAAGGTTCCTGCACCGAGAAGCTGGGGACCATAGCTGTTATACATGGCCTTGATTCTCGGGGAGGTACAGTTTGCATAAACCTCAGTCAGATCCTCCACCATGTCATTTTCCACAAGAACATTTAAAGTCTCCCTGTCTGAAACCACCAGTACATCCGGCAAAGTGTGATCATTTACCAGCACATTCACATACTCGTCGTAGCGATCCTCCCGCTCCATATAGGCATTTTCATTCTGCACGTTCAGAATCTCTTTCAGATATCTGGTATAAGCGCTGTCTTCGTAGGTATTTCCTGTTGGAAGATTAGAATTATTGGCACCGCTCATCTGTCCTAAAGTATAAGTCACAAGCTCCGGGTACTTTCCATACGGAGTTGTGGAAGCTTTTTTCCACAATCCGCTATCTGTAGAATTATCTGTCTGGGATTCTTCTGTTTCTGTACTTTTCTCTGCATCCGTTCTGTTTTCTGCTGTCTTTTCCGTCTCGTTGTCTACAGTGCCTGGGTCAGCTGCATCAATTCCGGAATCACTGCTTGATTCCTCAGAAAGCTCATAATCTGCTTCTTCGTATTCCACACCCGTTGTCTCTTTTCCCATATTTCCAGCTGCGCTATCACAGCCTGTCAATGAACCAGACGAAATCACCATGGAAAAAGTCAGTCCCAATACCAGAATTCTATTTTTTTTCTTCACTTTTTCCACCTTTCTTTCCTGTTGTGTCCTCTGTGTCTTCTTCCGGTTCCTGCAAAAACTTTTTCGTAGAAAACTCTCCGGCTGCCACAGCCTCCTCATCCGCTTTTTCTCTTGGAATTCTCATTTCTACCCTGGTGCCTTGATCAATCTGGCTAAACACCTTGATTCCGTACTCCATCCCATAAAGAAGCTGCATTCTGTCATTGACATTTTTAAGACCATATCCGGAAGCCTTGTAAGTTACCAGCTTATCTGCCTCTTCCTGTTCCATTCCTGGTCCATTATCCTCCACAGCAAGAAGCACGTCCTCACCGTCCTTTACAAAAAACAGTTTCAGAATCTTCTCTCCTTCTTCTTTCATGTCCAGCCCATGCTCCAATGCATTCTCCACAACAGGCTGCAGCAGCAATTTAGGCACAATATCTCCTTTCACCTCCGGGTCAATGTCCCAGATCACTTGAAAATCATTGTCATGCATCACCAGCTGGATATCCAGATACGCCTTAATATTCTGAATACAGTTATCCACAGTTACCATATCCTGCCCCTTACTCAAAGCAGTCCGGTAGAACATAGATAAGGACAAAGTAACCTTACTGATTTCCCTCTGATTGCTTCGAATAGCCATCCAGTTGATAACAGACAGGGAGTTATACAAAAAATGAGGGTTGATCTGGGCAGTCAGTGCCTTCAGTTCAAACTCTTTCAACGCAATCTTATTCTCATAAACCTCATGGATCAGACGATTGATCTCGTCCATCATGCTTCGGAAGCTGCGCACCAGAAGGCCAATTTCATCTCCAGCATTGCTGTCCACCGTAACCTCACGGCTCCCCTGGTTTACCCGGTTCATGTTATCGGTAAGCTCCTCGATCTTTCTGGTAAAAAGTCTGGAAAAAGAAAGTCCCAACACCAGAATTATGGCTACACAGGCCGTAATCAGGGGAATCTCGCTGACCAGGATTCCTGACACAGAGCTGTCCACTGCTGATTGCAGCTTATACAGATAAAAAATCCATCCGCAAGCCGCGTTCTTCCGGTTTACAAAAGCATAATCTCCCTGCCCGGACTCCAGAAACTCCCTGGAGACAGCCTCTCCCGAATCCTTTTCTTCCTTTTCACCCAGCATTTCCTTCTGAAACAGAACATTTCCCCCTTTATCCAGGATCATGCCCCCGGATTCTGCAGAAATAATCTTTTCAAAGGGCTGAAAAATCTTATTATAATCCAGTGTAACGCAAAGAACTGCTGTCTGCTCTCTGCCAGTATAAATCCGCCTTACAGCTGCAATCTCCGGTATCTGGCTGTCCACCACCCACTGCACAGACACATCCTCTTCCAGTTTGTCATACCACCACTCCTTATCCACCTCTGACAAAGGCACAAGAGTATACTCATGGCGCACTTTAATGCTTTCTGCAAACAACTGGATCTGTATAATGGCATCATGATAAGACTTTGGTACAGACAAAAGAGGATCTGCTACTTCTGTATATTTTATATACGCTTGATAATTATCCATATTTTTCTCAGTGATCAGATCCTCAATATCCGGGGAATAAGTGAGATAATTCAGAAGACTGGAAAAAACTTCTATCTGGCTGTCGATTCCCTCTCCGGTCTGTTCCAGAATGGAAGACATATCCTCCATTTCTTTTTCCCGGAGCAGACTGCTCATGCGGTCATGACTATACAATACAAGCAGGATCATGGGAACCAGGCTGGCTGTCACAAGAAGAATAGTCAGCTTATGACGATATTTCATATTCTCAAATTTATTCTTTATGACTGCCGGTATTTTCATCCTCTTCACCGGTTCCTTTCCGATAGGACTCCGGGCTGCTTCCATAATATTCCCTGAAACTTCTGCAGAAATAAGAAACATTGGGGATTCCTACCTGTTCACTGACCTGTGCCACCTTCATATTGGAATTACACAAAAGCTCCTTCGCCTTTTCCATCCGAACCACACGTATAAAGCGGTTCAGGTTCATACCAGTCTCTTTTTTAAAAATAAAGCTGAGATAGCCAGAAGACAAATACACCTTCTCCGCCAATGTCTCAAGACTTAAATCCTCCGCATAGTGCTGGTAAATATAATTCTTCACAGAAGCAACTTCATCTCTGGAATCACTCATGGAACGCTCCAGAAACTCCTCGTACTCCTTAATATTCTCCTGGGTGATTGCAAGGATCTGCTTCAGATTGGTACAACTGTACAGCCGCTCTACCTCATGATCCAGCTTCCGCTCCTCAGAGAACTGATTTTCCTGAAAAAGCTCCTGGATCACATTGGAAAAAACAAATTTCACATACATGGCAGAGAAACGGGTATCATTCTCATATTTCTTCACCAGACACTCAAAATGCTTCTTCAGCTGCTCCACATCTTTGCGGGAAATGTCTTCGGAAATCTTCTCCATCAGACGGGAATCCTGTGTCTCCGCATTCACCGGCTGGCTGTCAGAGGCCTCATTATTAAACACATGCACATCTGGATGATAAAATTTCTCCTCCATGGTCTGCTCCAGCTGGGACATAATTTCAGGCAGCGCCTCATGCCCTTCAAACCGGCTGCTCACTGCAAGGTGAAAACTTGCAGAGTAATTCTGCTTCAAAATGTCATATAAATGCTTGGCAACCAGCTGATAATCGCAGTACACATCAGAAAAAAACAGCACAGACTGTCTGGTATTCAGATTCAGGTAAAAGAAATTCCGGTGCAATCCCTGCATCAGTTCCTCATCAATATTATCTGGAACATTATCAAAAAATGCCTTATCTGATTCGATAAGAATCGCACAGTGCCACTGCTCCCAGTTAGATTCATCTAAAATCTCCCCAGCTTTTTTCAACACTTCTTCATTTCCGGAATACAGGTAAGTCTGAAGAAAATACTGAAGAAGAAAATTCTTCCCTTTCTCTTCCTTCTGCTTCTTGGACCGGATACTTTGGAGCTCTGTTTTTACTTTCCCGATAGTTGTGTGGAAGGTATCCGGATCAACTGGCTTCAGCACATAATCCTTTACTCCATAGCGCATGGCTTCCTGGGCAAAAGCAAAATCACTGTATCCACTAAAAATTACAATTGGAAGATTGGGATACTCTTCTCTGACCTTGCTAGCCAGCTCCAGACCGTCCATATGAGGCATTTTTATGTCTGTTAAAAGAAAATCAATCTCTTCACTTCGCAATACATTCAGTGCCTGCCTGCCATTGGCAGCCTCATGGATCTCGTATTCTCCCTCTTCCTGTGCCAGAAGGAATTTAATTCCCTCCCGCTCAATTTTCTCATCGTCTGTTATCAAAACTCTGTACATATTGGTACTCCGATCTTTTATTATATTTAACACCGGGACAACTCTTCCAACTGTCATTTATGTCCGCCTGTCAGAAAAGCCAGAAATTTCATATTGCCTGTTGCTTCTGCCTCTTTTTTTCTGTCTGGCGCACATGAAATCTTATATAAAGATAAAGATAGCCCCTCGCATCTCTGCAAAGAACTATCTTTATTTTAACATTCTGGTATCATATTGAAAAGGGAATAATCTCCAAATTTCTCAGGTAAAAACCGTTCTTTTACCCAAAGAAATCAACCCTTAACTGCACCTGCAACAACTCCCTCGATAATATATTTCTGGCAAACCAGATATACAACAATAATCGGGATAATGTCGATCATAATACTTGCCATCATCGGTCCCATCTGCACATGACCATAGCTTCCACGGAAATACTGGATTGCCATTGGAATTGTTTTATACTTCTTAATATCCAGAACCAGTGTTGGAAGAAGGTAATCGTTCCATACCCACATCAGCTCCAGAATTGCAGTAGAGATAATGGTTGGTTTCAAAATCGGAATCAAGATCTTAAAGAAAACCTGCAGAGGACTGCATCCATCAATCATGGCAGCTTCCTCAATTTCCAGCGGGCTTCCTTTTACAAAACCGGTAAACATAAATACTGCAAGTCCGGCACCAAATCCAAGGTAAACAATGCAAATGGTGTATGGATTATTCAGTTTCAAAGTATCTGCTGTTTTTGCCAGGGTAAACATAACCATCTGGAAAGGAACAACCATACTGAATACGCAAAGGTAATACAGAACCTTGGAAAGCAAGCCGTTTACACGTACAATGTACCATGCGCACATAGAGCAACAAAGCAGAATCAAAACAACAGACATAACTGAGATCACAAGGCTGTACCAGAAGGATTTCAGGAAATCCATCTGTGTGACGCTGGCTATAAAGTTCTGGATTCCGTTCCAGGTCTCAGATGTAGGAAACTGGAAAACACCAGATGTAGTAATTGCGGACTCCACTTTTAAGGAGTTAAACAGGATCATAACAATCGGGTAGATCCAGATAATTGAAATTATAGAAAGAATTATAGTTGGGATAATACTTTTTTTCTTATCTGCCATTATGCCTGCACCTCCTTAGATGATGTTGCACGAAGCTGGATCAATGCGATTGCAACAACCAGTACAAAGAATACAACTGCTTTTGCCTGACCGATACCCTTCCATGCAGGACCACTTCGTCCGTAGAATGTATCGTAAATGTTCAGTGCCAGTAACTGTGACTGTTTTCCAGGATCTCCGCCTGTAAGGGAAAGGTTCTGGTCGAACATCTTGAATCCGTTTGTAAGAGTAAGGAATGTACAAATTGTAACAGATGGCATGATCATCGGAATCTTGATTTTAAACAGGATCTGTGTTGCGGTTGCGCCATCAATCTGTGCGGCCTCAATCAGATCCGGAGATACGTTATTAAGACCAGCCACATAAATGATCATCATATATCCAATCTGCTGCCATAACAACAGAATGATCATTCCAATAAAACCATTTGTTGCAGACAACTTCAGAAGAGGCTGTCCCCACATGGAAAGCAGACCGTTTAACAGTGTCTGCCAGATATAACCAAGTACAATACCACCGATCAGGTTCGGCATGAAGAATACAGTACGGAACACGTTTGTTCCTTTGAATCCTTTTGTCAAAGCCAGTGCAATGGAAAATGCCAGCACATTGATCAGAATACTGGAAACAAATGCGAATACAACGGTCAGCCAGAATGCATGACTGAAGTCACCGCCGATAAAAATTTTCTGGTAGTTGGAAAGTCCAACCCAGACTACATCTTTTACAGTTGAAAATTTACAAAATGAAAGATAAATACCCCAGATAAACGGCCATAAGAAACCGATAATAAATGCAGCCAATGTTGGCAGAACAAATACCGGCCACCATTTTTTCAGAGATTTTCCTACCATTTTTCACTCCTCCTTTTCCTGTTATGACACCTTTGCGGAAGGCTATCCGCCGCCCAAAAACATTACATCATTTTCCCATTAAAATGGGGAGGCTGTATTTCGCCTCCCCACCCTGTTCACCATTCTATATTATGTCCTGAATTTCTTCCGGACATATTATATGCTGTTGGAAAGAAATTTATTACCTGTTACGATTATTCGGAAAGAGCTTTCTCAGTTGCCCAATTGTCAACGAATGCGGAAACTACATCATCCCAGGAACCGCTTCCTGCTGCATATAATGTAAGTGCTGTACCAAGACCGTTCTTCCACTCTTCAGATGGCATTGTTGTGAAGTTCCATGATACAGGTGTAAGACCAGCTGCTGTATACTCTGCATCCTGTTTTACAAATACGTTTGTGGATTCCTGTGCTGTTTTGAAAGGAATTGTGAAGCCCATATCTTCTGACATAGCCTTTGTTCCATCCTCAGAAGTTACACACCAGTTCATGAAATCAAGTGTTGCCTGGATATCTTCCTCGGAAGCTTCTTTGTTTACACACCAGAAGTTCTCTGTACCGGTTGCAAGGCCTTCATTCTCATCATCAACACCGAAGTAAATCGGGATCATAGCCAACTCGTCATCACTGTATGTCTTGGACAGTTCGCCATATTCCCAGGAACCATTCTGATAGAATACTGCATCTCCGTTGATGAACTCGTTACGGGAGTCATCTGCTGTCTTAGCAGAAAGCTCTGCTCCATCGCAGGTAGAATCTGTAATATAAAGATCAAATACGTTCTTATAGTTATCAAGGTATGTTCCCTTGATTGCATCTGTATCATCGATGCCATCTGCCTGATACTCATAGTAGATTGGAAGGTTTGCAAGGTGTGTTTTGAATCTCCAGTCAGAGGATCCGTCCATACCAGCGCTTGTGAAAGCACCTTTCACTCCAAGCTCATCTTTTCTTGCCTGGATGTCATCAGCAACCTTCTTCAGATCATCAAAGCTCTTGATGTCATCTACTGTGTAGCCTGCTTTTTCCAGTAAGGTTTTGTTTACGATCAGTCCATAGGACTCGATTACGTATGCAATACCATCAACTGCATCACCGTCTTTTACAGTGTAAGCATCAGATGTAAGCTGTGAATAGATATCAGATCCGGACAGATCATAGCAATAATCCTTCCAGTTCTTAAGTCCTACTGGTCCATTTACCTGGAAAAGTGTAGGAGCATCGCTCTTAGCCATCTCAGACTGAAGTGTGGTCTCATACTGTCCGGAAGCTGCTGTAACAACTGTTACCGGAACGCCTGTCTCTTCTGTATATTTTGCTGCCAGGTTCTGCCATGCTTCATCCTGCTCTGGTTTGAAGTTTAAGTAGTAAACCTTTCCAGCTGCATCATCAGCCATAACCGGTAATGCCGGTACCATAGAAGCTGCCATAACTGCGCTAAGTCCCATTGCTGCGATTTTTCTCATCTTCATAATTTTACTCTCCTTTTCTTTGAGAACCGTTTCTTAAGATGTTTATATAATACTGATTTTTCTGTTAAAAAACCATGATAAAAAATCAAGAAACATGTTCATTTTTTTAGAGAGTGATATTTGAATATGGACATTTTGTCGCAACTTGTACAAAACATTACAATTTTTATCAGATCCAGACTTTGAATAATAATTCGGGTCACAAGCCAGAACCTATTGGAAAAAGCAGTCTGTGAAACATCTCATATATGCAAAAGAGGACTGCTTGCGCAGTCCCCTTTCTCTTTCCGCATGTGCGGAGAAAAATCATATTCAAGCTTTTCCAACGGATCCGAAGATTTCCATTTTCTCTTTAACAGTAGCCTTGATTGCATCGAAGCCAGGTGCAAGAAGCTTACGTGGGTCATATCCTTTACCCTGCTGATCTTTGCCTTCCTCGATGTATTTACGTGTAGCTTCTGCAAAAGAAAGCTGGCACTCTGTGTTAACATTGATCTTGGAAACTCCAAGGTCGATAGCTTTCTTGATCATGTCTGTAGGAATACCTGTACCACCGTGAAGTACTAACGGCATATCACCTGTAAGCTGCTGGATTGCATCCAGAGTCTCAAAGCTTAAGCCCTTCCAGTTAGCTGGATATTTACCATGAATGTTACCAATACCTGCTGCCAGGAAATCGATACCAAGATCAGCGATCATCTTGCATTCCTTAGGATCTGCGCACTCGCCCATACCGATAACGCCGTCTTCCTCACCACCGATGGAGCCAACCTCTGCCTCTAAGGACATTCCATGCTCTCTTGTGATCTTAACCAGTTCTTTAGTCTTAGCAACGTTCTCTTCGATCGGGTAATGAGAACCGTCGAACATGATGGATGAGAATCCAGCCTCAACACATTTCAGGCATCCTTCATATGAACCGTGATCCAGGTGAAGTGCAACCGGAACAGTGATCTTCTGCTCTTCCATCATACCTTTAACCATTCCAACAACGGTCTTATAACCAGCCATGTACTTACCAGCGCCTTCGGAAACGCCCAGAATAACCGGGGAGTTCAGTTCCTGTGCTGTAAGCAGGATAGCCTTTGTCCACTCAAGGTTGTTGATATTGAACTGACCTACTGCATAATGTCCAGCTTTTGCTTTTTTCAGCATTTCTGTTGCATTAACTAACTCATACATGATAAAATTCCTCCTATCTTTGGAAACACCTTAACTATTTCCATTGTCTGTAGTTTAGCAGATTTTTCCCCATTCGTCTACCTCTTTGCAAAAAAAATGAGTTATTGATTCTTTTTTCATTCACCTGGAGCGTGTTTGAAAAAGGCTTTCTGCAAGATGTGCGTCACAATTTGTGGAAGATTTTGCCCGGATGAGGGCACCGTAGCGGGCTAT
>OGOQ01002255.1_pt1 | contig 12378 bp, 6 predicted proteins | sample 1552691 | NCBI WGS metagenome assembly OGOQ01 (sample SAMEA2580209, study PRJEB22360) | human gut metagenome | biome: human gut; feature: human-associated habitat; material: faeces | place: Denmark | collected 2008/2010
TTCCTTGCCGATCAGTTTCTGGATATCTTTCAACAAAGGTACCTCCTCGGCGTCGCAGAAAGAGAAAGCCACACCTTCACGGCCCGCACGACCCGTACGCCCGATCCGATGTACATAAGTCTCGGGTACGTTAGGAAGCTCATAGTTAATGACGTGCGTCAGATGATCCACGTCGATTCCACGGGCGGCGATATCCGTAGCGATCAGCACACGGGTCGTATGATCCTTGAAATTCGTCAAGGCACGCTGGCGGGCGGTCTGGCTCTTGTTGCCATGGATCGCCTCCGCCCCTATCTCCGCTTTCGACAAGACACGGGCCACCTTGTCCGCCCCGTGTTTCGTACGGGTAAAGATCAATACGGATTCCAGTTCCGGGTTCTCCAACAAGCTTTTCAGCAAGTTGATCTTCTCGGCCTTCTCGACGAAATAAACGGATTGGTCGATCGCGTCCACGGTCGATGAGGCCGGGGTTACTTCCACCTTTTGCGGCTCGCTCAAGATCGTACCTGCCAAGCGCTCGATCTCAGGGGGCATGGTAGCGGAGAAGAACAAGGACTGGCGTTTCTTGGGCAATAACGGTAAAATACGCTTGATGTCATGGATAAAGCCCATGTCCAACATACGGTCCGCCTCGTCTAAGACGAAATACTCCAAGGTATCCAAGTGGATGAATCCTTGTCCGATCAAGTCCAGCAGACGTCCCGGCGTAGCGATTAATATATCGATGCCTCTTTCCAAGGCTTCCGTCTGGGGCTTCTGTCCCACCCCACCGAATATCACCGTATGGCGTAATCCGGCGAAACGGCCGTAAGCGGCAAAGCTCTCTCCGATCTGGATGGCAAGCTCACGGGTAGGCGTAAGGATCAATGCCTTGATACCCCGTTTGTAACCTTTCTTCTTCTGGAGATATAACCGCTGGATAATCGGGATGGAGAACGCCGCCGTCTTACCGGTTCCTGTCTGGGCGCAACCCAATAAATCATAACCTTGCGAAACGATGGGAATCGCTTCTGATTGTATAGGTGTTGGAGTCGTATAACCTTCTTGCACGAGAGCCTTACGTATCGGCTCTATCAAATCTAAATCTTCAAATGTCATTCTAAAATAGGGTGAGCCATCACGGCTCGTTATGTAAATAATGTGGGCAAAGGTAGTAAAACTTTATGATATAAACTATCTTTGCGCTTTTTATGCCCGTAAAGCGATATGAAAGAATTATTACTACTACTGAAAAAGTTCTTCGGATATACCTCCTTCCGTCCCTTGCAGGCGGACATCATACAGCGTATCTTACAGAAAGAGGACTCGTTGGTGCTGATGCCCACGGGTGGAGGCAAGTCGATCTGTTTCCAGCTACCGGCTATCTATCTGCCGGGTACGGCTTTGGTGGTGTCCCCCTTGATCGCCTTGATGAAGGATCAAGTAGAGGGGTTGATCGCCAACGGCATCCCGGCGGCGGCGTTGAACAGCATGATGCCGGAAGAGGAGCAACAGCAGGTGAAGCAACTTTGCGTGCAGGGCAAGATCAAATTATTGTATATCTCCCCGGAACGGATCAAGATGGAGGCGGACTGGTTCCTGCCCCGGCTGGACATCTCGCTCATCGCTATCGACGAGGCGCATTGCGTATCGCATTGGGGACATGACTTCCGTCCGGAATACACGCAACTGGCGATCTTGAAGGAGCGTTTCCCGAAAGTCCCGGTCGTGGCCCTGACCGCTACCGCCGATAAAATCACCCGGAAGGATATCCTAGAGCAGTTACGGCTTCGCACGCCCCAAACGTTCATATCGTCATTCGACCGCCCGAACATCTCCCTCACGGTACGCCGGGGACTTAACAAGAAAGAGAAGATCGCCGCCATCGTCCATTTCATCCGGGGGCACCGGGAGCAGAGCGGTATCATCTATTGCATGCGCCGCAACGATACGACCGAGCTGGCCGATGAGTTGGCGATGTATAATATCAAGGCGATCGCCTACCACGCCGGCCTCCTGCCCGCCCAACGGGAACAGGCCCAAAACGATTTCATCAACGACCGGGTGGACGTGGTGTGCGCCACGGTAGCTTTCGGGATGGGTATCGACAAGAGTAATGTCCGTTGGGTCGTGCATTACAGCATGCCGGGGAGTATCGAGAATTACTACCAAGAGATCGGCCGTGCCGGAAGGGACGGGATGAAAAGCGATACCCTCCTGTTCTATTCCTTGAGCGACTTGATCGTACTTCGCCGTTTCGCCGAGGAGAGTGGCCAAAGCGAGGTGAACTTGGAGAAGCTAAACCGGATGAGACGGTACTGCGAGTCCGACATGTGCCGCCGCCGTGTCCTGCTCAGTTACTTCGGCGAGGAGGCGGACCATGATTGCGGCACCTGCGACGTGTGCAAGAACCCTCCGCGACGCTTCGACGGCAGTGTCTTGATACAAAAAGCGCTGAGCGCCGTTATCCGGACCGGCGAGCATGTAGGCATGCAAATGCTGATCGACATATTACGTGCCTCCGGTCGGGCGGAACTCTTGGAGAGAGGATACGATAAGCTAAAGACGTACGGCGCCGGACGGGACCTCTCTTATAAGGAATGGAAGGAGTACATTTACCAGATGATCCAACTCGGGTACATGGAGATCGACTACGCCGCCGAGCGTGTCTTGCGGATGACCCCGTTAGGCAGGCGTGTCCTGTACGGGGAGCAAAAGGCCCAGCTCGTCATCTATCGGGAACCGGATGAGCTGACACGCCCCGTCCGGAGAGGCGAGCGGAAATCCTCCTTCAAGGCCCAGCCGATCCGGCCGATCCGGTCCGCCTCCACGGACGAGACCTTGCTGGACTCCCTCCGCCAGCTTCGCAAGCAAATTGCCGAGCGAGAGCATACGCCGGCTTATATCATCTTCTCCGACGATTCCTTGGAAGACATGGTGGAGAAGAAACCGGTCACCTTGGATCAGTTCAGCGACATCCGGGGCGTAGGGCAAATCAAGCTGGACCGGTACGGGAAAGTGTTCGTGGCCTTGATCCGGTTCGTGCTGAAGCTACCGAAATAAGAAGAACACATGTTAATGTTTTTAGCTCCTAAATGGAAATATAAAAAAATCACATATATTTGTCTACAGTTATTAAGCACAATGCCCCATATTCATGATAGACAAATATTTTTCTCTCCTCACCCACCTGCTCTGTCTGTGTTTTCTGGCAGGATGCGAGAATGAGTATTTCAAAACGGGGAGTATCCATATCCAATTGAAGAAACCTTCCGGATACGCAGATATCTCCTTGGCGAATATCCCGGTCACACTAATCAATCAAAGTATAGGCTGTGTCTACACCACGACCACCGACACAAATGGACTAGCTCTATTTGAACTAACCGCTGGCATATGCGCAATCTCCGCAAATCAGGAAACCACGACTGGCAACAGGGATTATATATTGAGTGGTAGCCTCTCCAATATCCAGTTCGAGGCCAATGGAGAAGAACGATCCGTAGAAATACCTTTGGAAGTGTCCGAACGAGGCCGTCTACTGATTAGCGAGATTTATTTCAGCGGTTGTCTCTGGCCTGACGGGAAAAATGTCTATAATAAAGATCAATACCTCACGTTGGTCAATAACTCCGATGACTTGATTTTCCTAGATGGCCTATGTATCGCACAAGCAGGACCCGTAAGCGTGACAAAGCCTTCCGGATGGATGCTCCATACCGATATGAAAGAAATACCTTTATTCATGATGTGCTGGGAGTTTCCGGGAACGGGAACCGAATATCCCATTCAACCGGGGGAGCGACAAACGATAGCGATTAACGCCATAAACCATACCAATAGCGAAGTGGGAGTTCCGGCCTCGCTCGATTTATCCAGCGTGGAATGGGCTTTTTGGGATCCTATCTTGACCGGAAGCCAAATCTCCGCCGGTGTAAAACCTCTAAACTTGGTATGGCGTGGCACCGGTTTCTCCTATCTGTTTTCCATGAACGGCCCGACGATCCTCTTGTTCCGCCCCAAAACGGACTTAAGAGAATGGATCGCCAATCCGGATCACATCCAAAAAGAACCTGAGAGTTTCAATACGCTAAAATACCTCCATATACCCGCTGATTGGGTGCTGGATATCGCAAATTTCGTCTCTTCAACCTCTACGGTAGCTTACACACGTATCCCATCTTCTATGGATGTGAGTCCGGGTATAGCCACGTCCGGCGGCTCCGGCCTGGCAATGCGTCGGAAATATGAGCAAGAGGGGAAACGCTTCCGCTGGAAAGATTCCAATAACACCGCCGAGGATTTCGAGAAAAGTCCACCTTCCTTAAAACGGTAAGCCTCTATGAAGATCACTATCATTCTATGTATGATATCACTATCTGTCTATGCCTCACGGTCATGGGCTCAACAAGAAAGTGCATGGGCTTTATCCGCCAATCCTGTCAGCATCAGCTATGTGCCTAAGGACAGCGCTATGGAAGCTGGTTTAAGTTATTTGATCCATCAAGCCGCCTTACCTGCCAGCGACCAGCCGGATCAAACACAGACCTATAGGGCTTATGTATCCGGTAACCGAAAGCTGGGTCTGCTTTGGCTGGCGGGTGGTATCGATTGGTCGCAAAGCCTACTGGAAGGGAGAAAATGGAATTTATTATCGCAACCGGACTATCTGATTACGGCCGGCGATTCCTTGGGAGAGCCACAACGCATCGAGAAATACAGGATCTACGGACAAGCGGCTTACGTCTTATCCCCGAAAATCAAGGTCGGGATAGATGGAGACTATACAGCTACAAGCAACGAAGATCGCTCCTCTTACCATATCTACCATGGGATGGCACACTTAATCCGGATATCAGGAGGTATCGTTTACGAACAAGTACGCAGACGTTTTGGAGCCTCGATCCATTATACCCATCGAACAGAGGAATTAACGTATGATACGGATAGTAAAGATAAACTTTATACATTTCCTCTGGGTTATTGGCTTCCAATGCAAGAATTATCGGGAAGTTTCCTGTTTCGCAGCCAAGGAAAACGCCTAGGTGTTTCCTTGCAAACGGAAACCCTAAAAGAGCATTGGAGTCTTTTCCATGATCTCTTCTACGAGACCCAGCAATTAGCGGACAATCCCAATAACTCCGGCAACTTGAGAGGCTGGGAAGAACGGCTGCATCAAATCAGTTACCAAGGTCGTTTTACCCGAACGAATAAATCGTGGACGCATATCTGGTCGCCCACAGCCCGATTCAACCAAACTACGGCCAACCGCATATTACAACGGAATCCCACCACAAGCTCGTCTGCCATATGGACTACATTCGCCACCTATCGCCTAGCAAGGCAACGGATGTTATCTACCCAACTAAGTTACGAGGCGACAAAGAATGATACTTCGGGCGAAAAGGTATCCACATGGCTAATGACTGTCGGATGGAATCGTTTGGAAAATGATTTCTACATATATCCTTTTACGGTCAAACAATATACAGGGCTCTTCCACGGAGAGATCGCGTTTTTTCGACAAATCCGCCTACCTAAAGAAAACAAGCTAAGTATCCGCCCGTCCGTGTATATCGTATCGGGCTATGGTACCGAGATCAAATGGGAGAAGGAAACGCAGAAGGATGAGAATGGCTCAGCAGAAATCAAGCTAGAGCAGAACATGCAAAAAGTGAACGAGGATTTTATTGCTCGCATGGCAACCCGTCTGGGTATCGGTACGGAAATGGAATATCGGCATCCCATTCATTCCGCCTTATCAGCGGGATTTCGTTTAAAGGGTAGTCTCGAACAAACGACAAGTCCTCAATCGACCCTCGGAGGGGGTGGAAACTTCAGTATTGTCATCTGGTTATAAATAGGTCTAATACTATGCGTTACTCAACTTTGTACAAAATACCAATAAGGATCGTGACGATATTTCTCTTATTGTCATCACTTCATCCGGGCAATTACCTTCACGGGCAAGAGCAACCGGATACTCTGTCCTTCTATTTACCCAACATTTTGGTAACAGCCATCGAGTCTAAGACTCCGGGTACGGTTTCCTTGCTTCCTGCATCAACATTGGAACACACGCAACCGATCACAATCGCTGATCTGACACAGTTATTACCAGGAGGTCTCACCAATAATTCAGGGGTGACAGACGCACAATATTTCTCAGTGCGGGAGGTTTCTTTAAAGAACGGGGTAAACCAATTTCATAAGAACGCAGCTATGGGTGCCCAAATATGGGTAGACGGCTCTCCTCTTCATTTCAACACCGGCATCAACGAGCCTTACGAAGGATATGATGCCCGTTTTCTATCTCTCAACCAAGTGAAAGAGGCGGAAATCATCCGGGGAATACCTTCTGCCCGGTACGGAAACTTAACAAATAGCGTATTATTACTCAAGACTCATCAAGGTAGAATGCCTCTCTCCACCAGCATACGTTACAATCCGAAACTGAAACAATATATGCTTGGAAAAGGCTTCTGTATCTCCCCACAAGGCCATACGCTCAACCTGTTAGCGGACTATACCAGCCAAGGCGAATTCCATACCGGCGGCATACGCTTGGCAAACCTTTACCATTGGTTGCCCGCAGGGAAAAAACTAGAATTAAGCCTTACTTACACCTCTCGCATAGGAAAGGAAAAGCAATTCGTCAACGAGCAGAATCATACACAAAGACAACGATTGGATCAGCGATTTTCCATACAAGGGGAATGGCAACCCGACCGACGTTGGCTCAAGAAACTGTCTCTGAGAATAGACGGTTCCCTTCAAAAAAGCAAACAAACAAAGAGTCAGGTCAACAATGCCTCTAGCCAGCTTTATACAGACCAGAAAGAGAGCGGCGAATGGGAAGCCCGTGTTTTATCCTCAAACTACATGTACACATTAGTCAATGAAAGCCAACCTTTTTATGTAGAAACCGAGATGCTGGCGTCTACCTTATTCCCTCTACGACAAGGGAGGGAGATCAGCTTAGTAGCCGGATTCTCATACCGTAGTGAGGGTAACGAAGGGCGAGGCAGGGATTTCGATCGGCAGAGGCCTCCTTCTACATCTATCCGTCCCCGCTCATTCCGGGAAATCCCGTCCTTGCATACGTTCGGTGGCTTCATTGAGGCCACATACCGGACTTCCAACCTCCATGTAGAAGCCGGATTAAGAAATCAAGGATTGAAAAGCCGGGATTATGCCTTAATCTATCAGACAGAACCTCGCCTGAATCTCTTATGGTCTCTCTGCTCCTCTCCCTCCGGCTATACATTGAGTTTAAAAGCCGGGGTCGGATGGATCAGTTTCATGCCGACATTGGAAAAACTCTACCCGGAAGCTATTTATAATGATAAGGTCTCTTTCTATTATAATGATAGCAATGAAAATGGAAACACCCTCGGTATTCTCACGACACATGCCCCCGGAATGGAACGAAATATGAAATTAAAACCTACCGTAAATCGAAAGATAGAGGTTGGCCTTATAGGGAAGACTCCGGCCATCCGACTTGACATGACCGCTTTTTTCGAGAAACAAACGGATGGCTTTTCCTCCTCGGCGCAATATATTCCATTCAGCTATCGGGAATATGATTATCTATCAACCGCCCAACTTCGTCCTGAATACAAAAATGGACAGGTATGGGTGAACGGTAAGGCTGTCCCTTATCAAGAGAAATATAGTTACACGCCGGTATCTGTACCAGTCAATACATTCCATAGGAAGAAACATGGGATCGAGATGGTAGCGGACCTCGGGACTTTCTCACCCTTGCGTACCTCCCTAATCGTAGACGGGATCTGGTTATATGTACGAGAAAAGAATACGGCCCTTAACGGGATCTGGCCGATCCAGTACACAGATAAAACAGAATACCCCTACGTAGGTTTTTACGACAAGCAAGGCGGACCGGGAAATGAAAGTCGTTCGGAGATCATCTCCACGAACTTCCGTTTCATCACGCGCATCCCCAGAATCGGACTGGTCACTACCCTTACGTGGCAAATGATATGGCTCTATAAATATCGTACGCTCTACAACGGTAGCACTGGCGAGAATGTATGGCCCCTATATTGGTGTGGAACAGACGGAATCATACATTCGTTCACCGAGACACAGAAAGAGGATCCAGCCTTCGCGCCTTTACTCTCCACCACCGCGCCGGAACGATTCCTGCCAAACTCTTATAAACCATATGGTATGCTGAATATTCGGGTAAACAAAGCTTTCGGAGAGCACATCACGCTGGCATTCTTTGCCAACAACCTCGCCGATTTACGCCCCACTCGCTATTCGGCCAGCACGAGATCTTACCTTCAACAAAATACCCAGCCTTTTTTCGGTCTGGAATTACAAATAAAACTATGACATCATGAAAACAAGCATACTTTACATATTCCTACTGTCAGTCCTTTACGCCTGCGACTCCCACTCTCTTCTTCCACCCAAGCAGCAATTGGATCAGCAAATAGCGCAACTGAATGATTATTCTTTGTTGAGCGGTCCCTTGAACGACCAGCTATGCGAAGAGATAGAAACCCATGCCCAAGAAATAGGGAATGACTCGCTTTTGCTGGCAACCCGCCAAATCATATACACCCGCTATTGCAGATTACAGGACACGGCCCATGCGAGAATGCTACTCGACCGCATGAAACCTTATGCCATCCGCATAAAAGACAAGCACCTTCTCATGAATCACCTGCGTATGGCATTTCTTCACGCACAGATACGCCAACCCGCAGAATGCGAGCGATGGATAAACGAGGCACGAAAATATGCATATATAAATCCTCAAAACTGGTATATCACGGCGGCTAGCGCTTGTCTTGAATGTGGATTATATCCCCAAGCACTCATCTATGCGGATTCAGCATTGGTGAACTTGAAATATAAAGTGATAAGCTCTCCTCACTTAGTAAAAGCTATAGCATTAAGCCGTACGGGAAAGACCGCCGAAGCGGAGGAATGGACCCAACGATGCATTACCGATATCCGCCACTTTCAGGCGAAACACCAAATACACACGATCAGCTATCTGCAATATCAACTCTTCATGGAATACGCCGTCTCTCTCCGGAAACATGGAAAAAACAAAGAGGCACTATCCGTATTGGAGGAATTAGACAGAGTCTCATTCAATAATGTCGCCACGCCTCTCTTGAGGAACAAAGACAATATCGAGGAATATAAGGTGCGTGTGGCACGTATGTTGTCCGAATGCCATTATGCGACCGGAAATCAATCGGAAGCCATCCAACAGGCAAACCGGGCAGACTCCCTACAATCCCATTATGCCCAAGAGCAAATGAACATACGCAGAAAGATGATCAGCGAAAGCCTGCAAAACGAACTATTATCCACCCGCTTAAAAAGTCAGAAGGCGGAAGCGGAACAGGCACGGCTCATCCAGTATATCCTTACCGGAGTCATTATTTTGCTCATGGCTATCCTAACCGGAGGATACCTTTGGTGGAGAAATCATCGCCGTCGCCTACGCCAGTTATTCGATTTATTGATAAGCCATCATGCGGCTTGGTTGCTAATACACGATCCGCTTCCGCTAATCTCCCGGCCACAAATAAAGTTACCAGATCATTCAGAGGCAAACACCGAGGTCACAACAAAAGCTGATAATCTCCTATATCAACGAATCCTATCAGTTATGAAAGAGCAAAAGCCTTTCTTAAATCCTAATCTCGACCTTGTGACCCTCTCCCGTCTAGTGGGTACTAACCGAACACAACTATCCACCACCCTCAATAGGCAGACGGGAATGAACTTTAGTCGTTGGCTGGCTGAATACAGGGTACACCACCTCCTTTCGCTCGTCGCCCTACGTCCCGACAGCGACATCACCGCACTAGCCTCCGAATCAGGCTTCACCTCCCGAACCTCCTTCTTCCGGCAGTTCCGGCAAGTCACCGGACTTACGCCCAACCAATACAGAAACGTACGAAAAGAGACCGGCAAATAATCTGTTAAAGTACGTGTCTAGCCTTTGATGCAGGGGCTTTACGGCCTTTGGTGTACCAGATCGTTCGGATCAAGTTTCAATACGTTCGCATCTTTTCTCATCCCTTGATTTACCAAATGGGACTGTCTATATTTGACCTCGCAAGTCCCTCTTATGCGGGTTACTTAAGACAGTACCAATATGGAAGAAAAGCAAAAGCCATCCCTAATCGAACGCAGGCTATATGCCCGCATCTTACAAATCATGGAGGATAAGAAGCCTTATCTCGATCCACAGTTCAATTTGTGCCAGTTGGCCAACCTCGCTTGCACGAACCGTACCCGGCTATCCTCTACCTTGAACAATCAGACGGGTATGAACTTCAGTCGCTGGCTGGCTATCTATCGGGTAGAGTACCTCATACGGGAATTTTCCAAGTGCCTCACACAAGAGCCGCAGGAGTTATACAAGACGGCTGGGTTTACCTCCCGTACCTCTTTCTACCGCCAATTCAAGGAGGTGACGGGCAACACTCCCATCGAGTACTTCGCCAACCTATATTATAACAACGTAAATGATTCAACTAAATAAATAGCGATATGAGACATTTTACACTCCTACTCTTATCCGTTTTTACTGTCTATCAAGCCAAGGCGGATATATTGATCCCCTTAGACAAATATCCTACGGGGGAAAAACGTTTCAACTTACAGATCAACGGAAGTCACGATACCAGTACCCCTTGGCTCTCCACCACGTCATTTGGCGTGGATGAAGATGGGCAGATGGGAAACCCGGAGAATTGGACTTCCGAACAAATCGACGAGGACAATCACTCGGTAAGTCACCGACTCATCATGAACAGTATTTCCCTGCGCCTCTCCTATCGTGTATGGGACAATCTCAGCCTGTGGGCAGGCATCGGTACCACCAACTTCACCCACGAGGAGACTTTCCGAGATGATGACGACCTAAGCAGTACCATCTTCAGCAAGAACATGGTACCCATCTACAGCGGAGGGTTAGGTTACGGCTATGCCTTTACCGACCGCTTTTTCATGTCTACCCAACCCGGCGTGCGCTATGCCAACAGCGATAACATGACCACCGAGGTGTATTACCAAGGCAAGACCATCCCCTTGCGAGACCTCAGCCTCAACCGCCGTTACCTAGAGTGGGCCGTGCCCGTGGTGGCCGGATACGCACTGGGCAATTTCGTGCTCTATGCCGGCATCCTCTACAAGGACTACACGATGAAAGACCGGTACGAGTTCACCAAGACATATGCCGGCGAGGACTATACCGTTCGTATCGACGAGACCTTCCACGCCCGTCACAAGCTGTACGCTTTGGCCGGGGTGAACTATTTCCTCGCTGACAACATCTCGCTCGGAGTAAACGGGAGCTTCGGCAAGAGGCAGTCCGTACAGTTACAATTCAATATCAGTTTCTAAACCTCTTAAACAGATATATACATGAGAACGACACTCAAAGCACAAGCTATACGGCTGATCGCCGTATTTTTGCTTATCACCGCCTCTACCACCACCGTCAAGGCACAGATCAGCCAACATCCCGAACTGTATAAGGTGAAAGAATTCCACAATTACGAATCAGACGGAGGTGCCTATTACTGCTTCACCGACGCACAATACTACCAAGGGAAGCTCTACGGGGTCTACATAAATAATAACGGACCTTCAGCCGTATGCCTCACGGCTTTCGAGGTGAACGGCGAGACCCAGACAATGAAGCAATCTACCATTGGTGAAACCAATAAAAAAGAGATCCGTCTCAATGAGTTCGGCGTATACCAAGATGCCGAACTCATCGTATACCGTAATCGCTTCTATGTGCTCTGGAAGAATAATACCAATGGCCAGATATGGATCGGCGAGGTGGATATGAAAAAGGGAGAATACAAGAAAACTCGTATGCTCGATGACGGGAAAACTTACGCCAACTTCGCCGCCACCATCTACCGTGACAAGATCTGCGTCATCCTACACCGCCGCACCAACAAGAAACTGCAAGTCTACCAATACGGTGATCCCGAGCTGAACAGCGGCTGGGACTGGTGCGGCACCGTACGCAACGCCGGACACGATAATATCGAGCTAAAAGGCTCAACAGGCATATCAATGGAATACGATCCCGACGACCACTGGGACGCCACCTCGTGGTACGGCTACGACGACACCGAGAAAAAGAACGTGGAGAAACTCATCGTAGGCCGACTCAAGAGCGGTACCTTCGAGGCATTCAGCTACAGCGGCGAATATGGCAAGGATAACACATGGCCCTCCAAGTGGGAAGAATACGCACATCACGACATAGGCCGCTCGAAGACCTTCTCACTCAAGCTCATCCAAGCTGACATCGAAGGCTATGCGGCCGACAATACCAATGGCTACAAAGCGTCCTCAAATCCCCTAATCTTCAGCTAC
>OGOQ01002256.1_pt1 | contig 12364 bp, 8 predicted proteins | sample 1552691 | NCBI WGS metagenome assembly OGOQ01 (sample SAMEA2580209, study PRJEB22360) | human gut metagenome | biome: human gut; feature: human-associated habitat; material: faeces | place: Denmark | collected 2008/2010
AAATGTAAACTATACAACTAAGGAGGCAATATATGAATTAAGAACAGTTGAAAATATACAAAATGCTTTAGGGGATCATGAATATGTAGGACATGGAATGAATAAATGGGGAGATTATAACAGTACTCATACAAAAGTCTATGAGTACCAGATGCAACAGCCTGTCTTTCTAAAAACGACCAAAGATTTTAAACACCATATTAATACGAATAAAAAATATTATGAGAAGAAAGAACGTAAATAATATAGTATGGATTCTATTATTGGTATTGATGGCTTGTAATTGCAATAATTTATCAATAAAAGAAGACCCCAAATTAGAGATAGATAACGTATTTATGCTTGTCTCAGAGAAAGATACAACTTTAGTGACAGGATATGGGTATCTCTTTTTTAATTGTAGAGTGGTAAATCATGGTATAGATACTATAGTCTTAGGAAAAATTCCTTTTGATAAAGATCAAATGAACCAAGATCGTAATTCAGTGACTTGTTACCTTATTAATGGAGACTCTCTACCCTTGTTTTCTGAAAATTTATCATTTAGTGCTGAAAATACGACTATTTATCCAAATGATTCTTTAATTTTTACTTTGTCATTAGACTTTTTTGCAGGTACTAATTCGCGTTCAAAGTTTGATAGTATTTCTAATCTCATAAGTCATATTGTATGGAATACTAAAACAGATCATTTTAAGTTTAAAAAAGCTGAGTCGTATGCTGTTAAACATATTATTCATAATGAATATGCAGAAGGATGGGGGATTAAAGCAGATATTCCTCAAGAATATTATCGAAAGTATTTGAGGCAGTATTGAGGGATAACTAAAAATTGGATAATTGGGGATGTAAGAAGAAGTATTGAGGTTGTTTAAAAGGTTGATTGCATCTAGCTTTATATTATGTGGATAGACTAAATGCTACAGACTGTGAAGATAGAAATCCTTTTGATATAGGTATCTAAAAATATCTGGTAATTTTTATAATTTTACAACTTATGTTTTTGTTGAACAGAACCTTTGAAATATAGTTTGAATACTGTTATGTTGTGGAAATTTGGATATCTCCGAATGGAAGTGAAATCATTTCATAATTATTAAAATACTAAACTTTATGGAAGTACATCAGGAATCTTTTTATATATGGATAACTAAAATTCCTGTTGAAAATAAATGATTTATGAAGAAGCCATTATTTGTTTGTATTAATTTCGTCTCTTTACGTACTATATAAAAATGAGATATAAAGAACTACTCCAAAAAGGTATAACGGGCAATGATAAATATGACAAGTTACTAAGAACTTTGAGATTAAGAAAATATTTTTGAATTTGGTGATATGCTTACTTTCGAGTAGGAATATATTTTCTCATAAAGTTACAGTTAAAGCCGTTTGTATAGGAAGTAGAGCATATGGAATATTCATTGCTAACCGTGAATGGGATTACCTGGAGGATATATTGAATTACAAAATTTTCAACCTGATTTTGTATGTTTTTTGTGGCTGATGTGATAACTATAAGCTCCCCTTTTATTTAATATTCCGGGGAGTTTATAGTCATTCTGTTGTATAGGGTCAGTTTATCGTACTGACTGCTGATATCATTCCAGATGTTTGATTGTCGTTTAGGCTCCAGATCACTTCTCCTTTTTGGTTTATTTCGAAAAGTTGCGGGCTGTTTGCTGCATTGGCGTCGTGGCTGTGCCCTTGCCAGTTGCATATATAAAGGTTACCATCAGCACTTTTACAAAGACCGGCTGTGAAGAAAAGCCGGACTCCTTTGATATCATTCTCATTATAACGCCGGATGATTTGGCCATCATTCGGATTGACTTCGATTAAGGTATGCCCGTCACCGCAAGCAATCCAATAGTTACCATCAGTTGACTCTAATGTAGTGAAGGGTGTACCTTCTACTTTGAAGGAGTTGATTAGTTTGCCAGAAGGAGATATTTCACGTACTTCAGAGGTAGATATGAGAGGAATAAGATAGTTGCCACGCTTGTTTTTATTCAGCTGACGGAACTGAGAGTGGGGGCGGTCAATCCCTGTTTCATATTCTGTACGGGATAAAATTTTACCTTTCGGGCTCACTTCCATAATGACAGCCGGATGTCCTGTCCAGGCTAACAGGTAATTACCGTTGGATAACACGCGGGCAGTTTGCATTTCACAACCTTCAGGTGCTGTAATATTCCAGATCTCCTTATGATCCCGGTTGATTACTTTGGCACCTTTGGCGTAGGAAAATAAAATATTTCCGTCCGGAGTTGCAGCTACAGAGTTACATTCCCAACCTTTTTGTAAATGATGTTCCCACTCTATTTGTTTTGAATCTTTGTCTATAATGACGATCTTATTCCATCCCGAACCACCTAATAATAATTTCTCAGCTTTGTTTTTTCCGGAGATATTAAGGAAGAGTGGGAGAGTAAAACATAGAAAAAATAATATTCTCTTCATAATGTATGTGTGTTAATTGAAAATTGGGAACCTGATTTGATCGATTCCCAATTCTCAATTAGTTGATTATTTAGATAAATCCTGGAACATTTCAAAACCTTGTTCCGGAGTCAATCCGTCATGCACTACAGCATGTACAGCCTGGATCATAGCCGCAGGTGATTCGCTTTGGAATACATTACGTCCCATATCTACCCCGGCAGCACCATCGTTGATCGCGTTATAACATAACTCAAGTGCTTCTTTCTCGGGGAGTTTCTTACCACCGGCAATAACTACAGGAACCGGACAAGCTGCTGCCACTTTCTCAAATCCCTCGCAATAGTAGGTCTTTACGATGTTGGCACCGTTCTCAGCACAGATACGGGATGCTAAGCCAAAATAACGGGCATCGCGTGCCATTTGTTTACCTACGGCTGTTACCCCCATCACGGGAATATTGTAACGACTTGCTTTGTCTACAGCTTTATACAAATTGGCTACGGTTTTTGCTTCGTGTGCTTCGTCACCAATAGCCAACATAACAGCCATGGCTGATACGTTCATACGGATAGCGTCTTCTACATCAATCAGTACATTGTCGTTCAGATCAGTAAGGATGGAAGTACCGGCATCAGAGCGCAGACAGATAGGAGTTTTTGTATTAGCAGGGATAACCGACTGTAAAATGCCTCGTGTACACATCAGGCAGTCTGCATATTCCATTAACGGGACTATATTCAAGTCAATACGTTCGAGTCCTGAAGTAGGCCCCATGATAAAACCGTGGTCGCAAGCCAACATAACGGATTTACCTGTTTGGGGGTTAAAGATACGTGATAAACGGTCTTTCATACCCCATGCTGCATTTTCTGCACCTTTCACGTGAAAGTGTTGTTGTTGAGATGCAATGTCTAAACCAAAATTTGCACCTTCTCTTAAATCATCTAAATCTGCCATTTCTTTATATTTGATATTTATTCGAAATACATTTTTACTTTATAGCTTCTGAGAATGAAGCGAACATACAACTCCAGGAAGCAGCGCCGCTATCCATATAGCCTATAGACCGTTCACCATAGTTGCGTGCACGTCCGAAATTAGCTTTAAGTTCAATTGTGGACTGAGCACCCGCCAAAGCTGCTTCGGCTCCTGCATTTATCAATTCTTTGATATCGTCTGAAGGGCAATTCTGAATAGCTTCGACAGCAGGTATCAGGGCATCCATCATTGTTTTATCACCTTTCTGAGCTTTAGTCTGCTTTTGTACGTTAGTAAGTCCGCCGGCGAACATGGCTTTTACAGCAGCCGCATCCAATTGTGTGCCACTTACATGATCACTCATGCCAAGGAAGAAAGCCCCCAATAAAGTACTGGTTGAACCGCTTACTTGTAACATAACATCGAATCCCATGTCATTCAGCATCGATTTAAATTCAGTCCCTTTCTCGGCAGTGGCAACAATGGCGCTCATGGCTGTTACGATTGCTTGTCCGTGGTCACCGTCACCAATAACGGCATCCAGCTTGGAAAACTCATCTTCACGTGCTTTGATATTTGCTAAAGCAGTGGTAAGCATTGTTTTGAAATTATCAATAGTCAGTTGTGTCATTTTCTTTTGCTTTTATTTGCCAATAGTTGTCCAGTAAGGTGCGTTAGCACGTTTGTTTTTCAGATAGTCGATATGATCTTCGTCCAGAATACCCATAATCATCTGGAAACCTGCTTGTTCCTGTACGGTCAGTATCTCCTGTATACGGCTTACAACTACTTGCAGACCACGTGCTTCCAGTTCCTTATAAGCTTTGCGGAATATGATATTCAGTTCCATGTGAGTAGTGGCACCTACACCGTTGATGATAAGCATCATTTTATCTCCGGCTTTGGGTTTGAGCTGCTGGCAAAGCAGGTCTACCATTTCGGCAGCTGTAGCATCGGCTGATACAAGTGGCTTTTGACCACCACCACCACCTTCACCGTGTTGGCCCATTCCTATCTCCATGATACCGGCAGGCAGATCCGTGATTGTTGCGCCATTCTGAGGATGGGTACAAGAACGCATGGCTACAGCAAGTGTGGCTACCTTATTGTTATACCGTTCGCCGATTTCGATAAGCTCGTCTAATGACTTGCCTTCTTCTGCTGCTGCTCCTAATATTTTATACAAAGGAACACAACCCGCCAGCCCACGACGATCTTCTGTGTTGGCATCAATTCCGGCACTGATGTCATCATGTGTCAATATCTGTTTTACTTTGATTCCTACACGTTCTGCCAACTGGCAAGCCATGTTTGCACTCATTATATCACCGGAGTGATTCAATACGACCAGTAATATACCTGCTTCACGTTTCATCAGCTGCAATGCCTGGAATACACGTTGTGCACCGGGAGCTGCAAAAATATCTCCTACTACAGAACAATCCAGCATACCTTCGCCAACGAAACCACTCAATGCAGGTTCATGACCGGAGCCACCTAAGGTGACAATAGCTACTTTACTTTCGTCCTTTGCATGGGTACGTACTACAATATTTTCACCTCCCAGTTTTACTTGATCGGCATAAGCCATTACATAGCCTTCCAACAATTCGGGAGTAATTTGTTCGGGGTTGTTGATAAATTTAGTTTTGATGTCTGACATGATGTTTTCCTCCTTATTTTGAGATTAGTTTTTATTTAATTTCCATTAGTTCGATAGAAATACCCTCTTCTTCTATGAAAGCAATAGTGAGATGTTCATCGCATACGGCAGGGCCAAAAATAACCTTCTTACCTTTTAGCTCTTCTTCCAGAGAGGGTACTGTGTAGGCAATGTGACCTTGCTTTTGTACCAATTCGGGCATACAACTGCCTTCTTCGAATTTAAGAAACTCGATTCTGTTAGGACTTTTGCTATAGTCTGTCAGCCATACGCTGAGCCCTTCATTAAAGAAGGCGCCTTCTTTGTGTTCGGTAGTGACGATACCTACGTGGTTGAATGTTCTCATAATTTATTCGTTTTAAGTGTTTATAATAACTATTGGTTTATGACTTGTTCGGATTTAACTCAGGATTCTTTTTCCAACTCCTGTAAGAGAAAAATGCTAATACAATAATAACAATTGAGGCAAAGTACAGGTAGATCAATATATTGTTTACATTGTCGTTCTGTCCATATGAGTGCATTCCGCTAAGGAAATAGTTGACTCCGAAGAAGGTCATTAATACGGATGAAAATGCGATGACTGAAGCGACATTGAATAACCAAAGGGTATTACAACGTTTTATCAGATGCAGGTGGGTGACAATGGCATAAACAACCATAGTAATCAGTGCCCAGGTTTCTTTAGGATCCCATCCCCAATAACGTCCCCAGGACTCATTTGCCCAGACGGCACCCAGGAAAGTACCGATCGTCATCAAAGCCAGCGCTACCAGCAATGACATTTCATTGATGATACTTAACTCTTTGATACGAATAATCAGCTGACTCGTTCGTTTCTTGCCGGCGAAGATCATCAAAACCATATTGGTTAATCCCATCAGGCAACTGACGCCGAAGAAACCATAGGCAGCTACAATAATGGCAACATGGAACATTAGCCAGGGAGATTTAAGTACCGGAACTAAGGGACTTATTTCCGGATCCATCCAGTTCAGGCCGGATACAAAAAGAATGATACCACCGAACAAGGTGGCCAGTGCCAAAGTGATGGTATTACGACGTACAAACAGTAGACCGGCAAGAACCGTAGCCCAGGCCACATATACCATTGTTTCGTATGAATTGCTCCAAGGGGCATATCCACCAATATACCATCGCATTCCCATACCGTACATGTGATAATGGAATACGATAAGTACCAGAATCCCCAATATCCAGACTATAGACTTTATCCAGCGTTTCTGCTGAAACTGTACGATGAATGTAAAGATGAGCAGCAGACCACCCAGAATAAGATAACCGATTTTACAATAGCGAAATACATCCATCTTATTATATTTCAGTTCAGACTGTATCTTTTTAGGGCTGATGTCGAGTGTTTTGTTTTTGGCTTGCTGGTAAGTACTGATCATGCCGGCAACTTCGTTGGCCTTTGTCCAGTCGTTACTTCTCAGACCTTCCTGTACCTCTTCCAGGTACCAGTCCATAATACGGGCTACGAACATGGAGTCCTTTCCTGTAAAAGCCGAAAGGTCATCTCCGGGAGCATACCACTTATGGTTGGGATCATCTTCTTTTGGAAAGAGATTCAGCATCTGACGGTTGATAAGCTGGTGGAAGATGTTGATCTGTTCATCCAGTTTCATCAAATCTTTGTCGAATCGGGTACGTTGGTTAGGCATTTTGTTATATGCTTCTTCCAGCTTCTCCTGTAACTTGTAGTAGCCGTTATTGTCAAACACTTCCGCGTATGCACATTGTTTGGCAGGCAGATTATAATAACTTGCTAACTCTGGATTGGATACGGCAATAAACGGTATGCGCATCCATACATCCGGCATCACCAGTAAACTGATAAGGAATTGGTCTGAGTTTAAACCTTCGATTTTATCCGATTTATGTAGCTTTCGGAGTATTTGGGAAGAAAAAGTGTTGATTGGCATGGTACGCCCACTATTTGACTGGATTGGTAAAGAACCAAAAACTTCGGCATGTGCAGGAGAAATTTTATGTTTCTGTACGATATCCATCATTGGGGAGTTATTCTCGTTTGCTCTGCTTTCAGAAGGAAAGGCTATAAAGAAGAGCATGCAGGCTATTATCTTAGTTGCGGTATGTAATTCTTTTAACCGACGGCTCAATGACATGAATCGGGTATTCTTGCCAATAAAGCATAGAACCAGTCCGATGACAAGCAAAAGATACCCTGTGTAAGTGATGTTGCGTCCTGCAACATCACGGTTGACAGAGAGAATCGTACCTTGTTCGTCCGGATCATAAGATGCCTGAAAGAACCGGTAACCCTTTACATCTAACACATTGTTCATAAATATTCGTTCGGGACGTGTTTCACCGTCCACATGTACTACAACTTCACTTTCATAGGAAGAGGGACTGGAAGAACCCGGATAGCGGGTCAACGTAAATTTCTTTAGTTCCACAGAGAAGGGTAAGGTGTGGATACTTGTGTTATTATCGGCAGAGCGAACGGTGATTTGATTGCTCGTTTCTCCTTCGCGAAGATGAAGGATGCCTTCTTCACTGAAAAGGAAAGAGGTAAAAGCACCCAGGAAAATGATGATAAAAGCAAAATGAGTGACTAACATACCCCATTTCCGGTTTTTAAGATATTGGCGCTTGATAACAATTGCTACAAAATTGATAACCATCAATAATTGAAGCAAAAAGAACAGAGGCGAATAGTAGATGATCGTTTTGGCTGTTGCAGTGCCATGGTATTTTTCAATGAAAGTAGCGGCAGCGAGTGCAACAGCGTAGATCAGCAACAACACAATGGTTGTTACATAAGAAGAGAGGGGCTTGTGGAAATTTACTTTCATAGGAAAATCACTTTTAGAGTTGACAATTGATAACAGTTGGCAGCTGATAGTTGACAATTGACAATGAAGAGTTGACGGTAGACAGTGGGCAGTTGCCCTGCTCACTGTCAATTGTCAATTGTCCACTGTCAACTGTTTAATTAGTCTTCAATAATTACACGGAATCCTACATTGAATACTCGCTGATGCGGGTAGTAGGCTTTACGGGCATAAGAAGTTGAGACTTTAGGACGTTCAATATAAGAACCACCACGTACAACTTTGAACTCCGAAGGATTCTTTACCTTTTCGGTGTAAGGATAAGGTATGTAATCCGAACGGGTCCACTCGGCTATATTTCCGTGCATGCTATATAATCCAAATGGATTGGCCTGGTAATTTTTAGAATTAACCTGGTTCATTGCTCCATCGTTTACACTTTCCTCTTTAGGCAGATAAGAGTAATATTTGTACCAGTATGAATTCTTAGACATTGGTTGTGGATTAACGCCACTTACAGCCATTTTATTGCAACTTTCGTCTGCAAAGTTCTCCAATTTACCAAAATCCGTATTGCTGTTACCATACCAGAAATCAGAATCACTTCCTGCACGACAAGCCCATTCCCATTGTGCCTCCGTGGGGAGGGTGATGTTGAGACCGGTCTTTTCGCTCAGTTGTTTACAATACGCCATAGCATCTTCGTAACTAACACGAATAACGGGTTGCTCCGGCTGATTGGCAGGGTAACCGAAATGTACATGGTCTTTCCATAACTGGTCTACATAACGACTGTCGTGGTCGGGGAAAATGACATTGTATTGTTCATTGGTGATTTCTACTTCACCCATCCAGAATGGTTTTGCAATTTTTACTTTAGATACCGGACGATTATCAGCAGATCCGTTCCAGCTACCCATAGCGAATTCTCCGGCAGGAATACGAACGAAGGTGAGTTTAACTCCGGGAGCCAATACAACTTCTTTGCGTGTTTCCTTTTCGTTTGCCAGCATCGCTTTGATTGCGTTGGCATCGAAAGGCCAGTTTTTCACTTTTACATTCTTCTCTTTTACAGGAGCGGCAGCTTCCGGAAGAACCGGAGTAACTTCTCCTTTACCTTTCAGATAGGTTGCATAGTCAGCGATCTCTTTTTTCCAGTCTACTCCCATGCCATTACCATATTTATTGGTAAGTTCCGTACGGCGTTCGATCTGGTCAAAACCCTGATATGGGAAGTCTTTGATCTTATTAGCATTGAAGTAGCCCTTATCCGGGGCATTGTAATCAATCCATGTATACAATGTTCTCCATTCTTTGTCAGTCAGCTTCACATTTGCATGTCCCTTTTTAAGGATACGGATTAACTCACTGGTATTGGCATGATATTCGTAGGGTTGCAGAACAGCCATATCAGCTTCCGGACCTTGACGATGAACATATGGATGCAGATTCAGATAAGAAGGACCATATCCACGTTCGTCTTTTGCACCGGCACGGAGGTCGAATGCTTTTTCGCCGTTATGACAGGCAATACAAGCACGGTCGAGAATTGGCTGTACTTCAAGATCGAATGTAAATGAACGGACACCACCTTCCGGTGCTTTTATAGAGTGTGGTGCACGTTGGGATGCAATTACACGCTTAGGTACAGGAATCTGATTCTGATCTTCGTGACATCCTATACAGGAAACAACTTCACCCGGTTGTCCGGTCAACCAACTACGCATCAGCTGTATAGCAGCTCCGTCTTTATCAATCGGCTGGATGGAGATTGGAGTATTGGCTGGTATTTTGAAGATAACAGAACCGTCTTCTTCCACAGGAACTGTTCCGAGTTGACGTTTAATGTCCCATCCGCTCTGGATACCATGCCAGTTATGATCTGAAACAGTTTTCAGATATGCATACTCATACGCATGCAGGCGAAGCTCTTTTACAGTACCACGAGGTACATTACGCAATCCTTCACCTTCATATATATCCTGGATAAATACAGTTGCTTCTTTTTCATTCAGTTTTACTCTGTCAGGTATAGCCGGAGGAGTAGTTGTCTTACGCACAACAATCGGACTAATGTATCCTTCACCTTCCTGTTTCATCAGACAAGTTACGTTATCAAATATGTCCACCAGATAAATACCCCATAAATCTTGTGGGTTCAGCTTAGCAGCTACCAGATAATATTTGTCATCCAAAGGAGTCGGTTTGATAAATTGTGGCCATACGCCGTTTACTAATTCATCTTTTACCAATTCTACTATCGGACGGTTCCGATATGGAATTTCCTGAAGCATACCGGCAGCACCTTTGCGGGCTTTAGTTGGATCAAACAATATTAAACGGCCGGAACGGGCAACACCGTGATGACCGGAAATAATACCTACAAAAGCAGATGCATGATTAGGCAGAGGTTGAATGTCAAATGTACTGTTTGGGAAAGCACAACCACTTCCGAACAGGGCCTTTTGTTCTGTTCCGTCCGGGTTCATATGCATTACAAAGCGGGAATAGTAGTGCATCAGGTCGGTATATTCCCAACGGGTATACATGACACGACCATTATGCATAATAACCGGATTCCAATTGGCATCCTGGTCAAATGTAAGGCGACGCATGTTTTTGGTTTTGGGATCATAAAGCACCATATTACCCACTGGGTCGGAACCGCTGACACAAGGTACACCTTGGTAACCAATATTAGAAGTTGCTATCATACGCCCGTCGGGTAGATATGTACCGTCGTAGAATTCCAGATCCGGTTCTTCATTTTCTATTAGCATTCTGTGACCGGTACCGTCCAATTTAACCTCATATATATTCCAACGATTGTCGGGCATGGTTGCAGTAAACATAACCCGGTCGCCATCCCAATGCATTTTAAGGTCTGCGATAGAAGATGAGTTTTGTGGTTTGTATATTTGACGCATCTGAATGTTGTCACCACGCAGATTGGACAATTCTACAATTTCGGCATTAAATCCACTACGACGTGCGGATTCCTGATTACTCCAGTTGTTAGATTGTGTTCCTAAGTCCGGAGCCATAGCTGTATGTGCTTTTGAACCCAGTTTGAAACGAGTAGCAACAATTTTGTCGCCATTGAGTAAAGGGTTACCAAGCAGAATGGCTTGCTTGTTTTTCAATGCTTTACGGGCATTAGCCAATGCTTGCGCATCACCTTTGTAAATGCCGTCGAAACCTTTTTGGGAAAGGCTTAGCAGTTCATCGAGCAGAGGCTGGTATTTGGCTACATCATACCCTTGTTGTTGTTTCATATCAGCAAATGCCAGTTTGATTGCATTTATATTCAGCCACTCCAATTCATTTTGTACCTCGTATACATTTTGCATCTTTTCAAATACTTCGAGGTATTTGTACATTTGTGTGTTTACGTCTTTTTCGGTTGCTATCTGTTGTATGATGTTCTTGAAGTAAGAAGCATCTTTTAGTTTACCAGCCAAAGCGTCTACGACTTGTTTTTCAACAGAAGCATCGGGGGTAATCAACCAGGTATCCAATCCATCCATTTGGCTGCTTAGCATTCCAATTTGATTCGGATATTTTTCTGCCAGTTGATTGGCGATGTCTTTAGGTAATACATTCAATGCCTGAAAATATACACTACCCGTTCTTGAGGCATCGTCAATACCAACTTCTGCTTCAAAACGTACGTATTTACCTTTCACAGGATAGACCAATGTGCCGTTAGCATGGCAGAATACACCGTGCTCATAAGCTTTTCCGGCAATCCGGATAGGTTTGCCATTTGCGTTGATGTTCATTCTTGGTTTATCCCAGCCGGCTACGCCATATTCAAACGGAGTCTGGTCCAACCATACAGAAGAACCGTCGGCTGCAATCAGGCGGGCATTCCCCCATACTGCATGATCATAGCTGCTACCGTCAGGACCACCGGAGGTAACCAGTATCAGCTTATCGCAATTCTTCAAGTCCACAACAAAAGGCTCTGCCTTGTCATTGACTTTAATCCATTTGGATATGACTGGCATTCCTGCTTTTTGTAGTTGCGTACGCAATTCGGATTTGGCTTTTACTGAAGCATCGATCCATGTCTCTGCTTTCTTAGGCTTCGGCCCGGCAAATGCCGAGGCGGAAGCTGATAAGAAACAGAGTGTTATTAACAATATTTTGTTCATAAGGTTGATTCTAAGGTATTATGTTTTTCTACTATTATAATGCAGCCTTAGGATTTGAAAAACGAAGACCGGCATTGTCATGGTAAGTAGCCCATTCTGAGACAATAGCACCTTCGGGACCAGCCATCAGGAAGTGGAAGGTTGTTAAAGCTTTCAACGGAAGTACTTCGCCTACCTTTTGTACAACGAAATTCTTACTCTTGATAGGACGATGAGTAGCTGGGATTGCAGGGGCATTCGGAGTTTCATCTCCTACTTCGGAGAAGTTATAGGCCCATCCTTTTTCAACCATCCAGGAT
>OGOQ01002257.1_pt1 | contig 12362 bp, 14 predicted proteins | sample 1552691 | NCBI WGS metagenome assembly OGOQ01 (sample SAMEA2580209, study PRJEB22360) | human gut metagenome | biome: human gut; feature: human-associated habitat; material: faeces | place: Denmark | collected 2008/2010
CAACACCTGTTAATTTCTTTTTTCGCTCCAATCGTTACGAATACATAGAAAAAGGCTACTATGCCAGGTTGGTTTTAGGATAATCAAACTTGTTGAGGGTCTCTCTTCGTGAGGGGCAAACCCTCAAGAACTTTGATTATCCTGGTTTTATCGCATAGCAGCCACTTTTAAAATCGTATTTTCTTATTTAAAATAACCTCTGCTGTTCATAGGGGACATACCGTTCCAGCAGAGCCGGTGTCTGGGATAGAATTTCTTTTGCACATTTTTCATCCCATAGCCAGGGGATAATCTGGTCTTTTTCCAGAATCAGGGGCATCCGATCGTGAACAGGGCTCATGGAAGCATTCGCTGCAGTGGTCAAAATCACAAACCGATCTTCCTTACCAAACCGATCATAAAATCCAGCCAAATAAAGAGGGGTTCTATCCTTCCGGTAAAATGTATTTTTTTCTTTTAACCTACTCCATTCATAAAATCCGGCAGCAGGAATCACGGTCCGGTGATAATGGATTCCATTTTGAAACATTCTTTTTTCTGTCACCGATTCCACCCGGGCATTAAAAATGACGCCTTTATTCTGCCATTCAGGATACCCCCAGGCTTTTTTACACAACTGTAGTTTTTTTATGAGCGGGGCTTACAATTACAGGTGCAGCTTCTGTGGGATGAATGTCGCCAGTTATCAGTTCTCGCCCAAAAGATACCTCTACTTCAGATACAATTTTCTGGATATCCAAATAAGTTTCCTCATCCATATAATACCTGCCGCACATTTTATTCTGCCTCCAGAGCGTTTTCCCGAACAAATACTATAAGATCACTCATTTCCCCAACTCCACTTGTTTTCGTTTGAATATCTCTACACACAACCAGATCTGGTGAATAGGCAATTACTTCCAGTCCCATAATTTCATTCTCATCCAGGCAGAGAATGGTATTCTCGATCAGTTCATAATCGTAGGCCTTCTGATTCTCAATCAATATAAATTTGTCTTCAGACAAATACAAATCTGATTCCGCCTCAATCACATACGCCCGGTCCGACTGTTCCCCATTCATAAACAGAAATCCACCATAAGAATCGTCAACCAAACTATAGTAAAAAATAAAATCATTTGATTTCAGGACTTGAAACTGATCAATTTTTTCATCCTCTATTTCTTCTGATTCATAAGATCCATCTGGATGAATGCAAAGATCGTTGTTTTTTCCATTCTGGAAGATCGTAATATGGCAGTCCCCATTCGAATCAAAATCTGCCGCATTAAAATCTTCTACCTCTGCTGCCAGCCAATGCCCTTTTAGATCCTCACTGGTAAGCTGTATTCCATCCATCTTAGGTTTCTCTAAGATGGAATCTCTTTCTAAGTTAAATTTCGCTGGCACTTCACCAACAGATGTATTATCGGCAGCATAAAGTGTCACTGGTGAAACCAAAAGCAACATGGCAGCAGTTACTGGCATTAATATTTTCTTTAGCATCTTTTCTCCCTCTCAACCTGTACCTATCGTCTTTTAGTAACCGTTTTCCCATTTCCTTATATAAAAAATGGCAACTTCATAAATGTCTCATTATTCAACATGATTTTCTTCTTTTTTCCTTACATCTATGATTTCACCCACAAATACATAATGCGGCTGCCATCCACCCTTAAAATCCGGATAAACTTCTGGTTTTGCCGCATAATATTCCTGGATTTCCGGGGCTAAATCTTCCCGTGAGAACTGGTGCTGATACAGCTTCTTGCAAAGAAATGTACACTCTGCTTCCTCAAACGTGACACCCTGTCCCATTTTTACAGGTGTAAAACCTACTGCTTCTATTTTATTTTCATCCCGTCCGGAGTGTGATCCAAGATATCCCAATGCCTTACGGCTGGTTTCCGGATAAAAACTGACAGTAAAAATATCACTTTCTTTTAATACCTCACTTGTGTAACGGGCTGGATGGACATATACGGTTACCGTAGACCTACTGTTCCCAGCTGTCCCCCAGATATTCCCAAGGCTTCCCCAGCTTACCGTACAACAGTTATAATGCTGTATATTCCCAGCTGTCACAAGCGCCCATTTCTTATCAAATAATTCAAATACTTTGTATTCTTCCCTTTTATAATCCTGCATAACAGCCCTCCGGTTCTGTCTATTTTATGAAGATTTGTTTCTCTTACTATTAGAATATCAATCTACCAATAATGGCGCAAGGCTTTCTTGCAATTTTTCGGACGAAATCATATTACTTCTTTCACTGCCATACAAACCAGAGTAGTTGCCTTCATAAGTTTCCCATCAATTCCATCCGGTTTACATGTATTCTGGAAAAAATTCATAACGCGCTTACTCTGATGTTCCACCAAAAAGGGAAGTGCTGTCTCTTCAACACTTCCCAAAATTTGCTATATATTCCAATACGAATCAGTTTTTTTCACGAAACATGTTTTCTTTATGACAATTTATTCCCGTAATCCTCCAGTTGATGAAATATCCCCATAATATATACCTCCAAATCAACTACTTTGACAATCATCAAGTAGGACATATCCGTAAGAATAACTTCCCTGTATTTTAAGGATTTTAGATATGCGTCCCGACATTCTGGAAATTGATATGGGTTCTCTTCCAGGCAATCATATGCTTTTTCTATACATGCCAGTAAATGTTCTGCCGCTATATTATTCCCCAGCCGATATACAAGATAATATAGGCATTCATCTAATTGTTCTTCCGCACGCTCTGTAACAATTAGTTTATAAACCATATTTCCCCCTCATTGCGCTAAGCGATTCTCTGGCATCTTTTACGCTTCCCTCTTTAATCTGCCTTTCGGAAGTTTCCAGCGCCTGATACATTCTTAGCTTCTTCATGGCTCTTTCATAATTTTCAATACTCATAATCACCATATCGCCATATCCATTCTTGGTTATATAAACTGGTTCCTCACTTCTATGGCAAAGTTCGGATATCTCCGCTGTGTTTTTCAAGTCTTTAATCGGAATAATCTGTGGCATATAAGGCACCTCCTTTGATGGGATTATCATACCATAATTATGTCATTTCGGCAATGGCTGATAGAAAAATATATCATACAAGTTTACGGATTCTCACAAATCATTCCATATCTGTTATCTCCAAATTCTCTCTTATTCACCAGCTTTACTCCAAGATGGCAGTATTTATCACATTTCAGTTTCTCATCTGTTTCAACCACTTCACGGATAAATGTTAAAATACTTTTTAATGGATATTTGGAATCCAGCGTGGTAATTGCAATGTAGCCTTCGTGTTTTTCCGAAGTTGCATAAAGCATTCTTATCATAAAAGAAAAAAAGATGGCTAACGACAACCATCTTTCTCTCCGTTACATGTTTCATTATATTTCTATAGCAACGAAACAAAATTTATTTTCTCCTGCATCAACTAATAGTGACCGCTCCGTTTGCGGCACACTTAATTGAAAATGTTCCTCCAGCACCTTTTCCAGTTTTTATGTGCTGGCAATAAAAATATCCAAGCGCAACATCACCTGCTTTTGAAGCATCTTTTGTAATCACCTTATAAACATTAGGTACAAGAATCTTGCAGTCAGGAGTTGCATTTGTGCACTCTGCCTTTTTTCCATTATATCTAAAAGTAGCCTTCAAAATATATTTTACAAACACCGTATTCGTATTTTTATCTTTTACCCGGTAAGTCTTTGTGGCTGATGTGGTTTTCCATCCAGCTCTTGCAAGAGACGGAATTTTTTCTTCATAAGACTCAATTTCAATCACCGTATCTTCATCAAGATCAATGTATTCCCTTTTCAGTAAAACAGCATTTTCCTTATTTTCATATGGCTTGATTTCAGTATCTGCCTTTACCGTCACCATACTACCAAGGGAAATAATCATGGTTAATAATACACACAACAAACTTTTCATTTTTCTCATAAAGAGCCTCCTTTGTAATTATCCTATTTTTAAATCGAGAAATGGATTCTTTTCTCCCCTCCTTCCCATTTCCACTACATTTCCGATTTAATTTTGTAAATCGACGGTAATACCATCTCCAACTGGAACCGCCAAGTCTTCCGGTGCCTGGTCTTCATCATATACCGTTCCTATTTCTTCTATGTAAGTATCTTCAGATTCTTTCTGCTCATAGGAAACCGTTTTTCCTGTAGTTCCTGAATAGTGATAGAGCTGTAGCGTTAACTGTTTTGCATGATCCAAAATTCCCAAATCCTGTAATTCAAAAATTAGATTCGGTTTATCATAGGAAGTGAGATTAAAAACATATTCATTTCCTAAATCGTCCTTCCCGCGAAGCCAAAATTCGTCGTCCTCCGTCATATCGGAATATGATCCAGAAATGGTACATCCGAAAATATTATATTTCATTTCTGAAATCAAAAACGTCTGATCCTTCTCAATTGGGATAGACACTTGAATGTCAATTTCTTTTGTGTCTGCCTGCAGTGCTTCTGGATCTGCTGTAAATGAAAAACTATATATATCTCTTTCTTCAACCTGCTCATTTTGATTTTGGAAGGTTCCTATTTGAATTTCAAATTTCTGGGAATGATCAGCTCTACTTCGATTAAATTTCGCTGCAAAGTATTTGGAAGTCACTTTTTCTGATCCGCTACTGTTATCAAGCGAATATTGATTTTCTAACGCTAATGACTCGCCATCAACTGCGACCTGAATGCTGCTCATGGAAATGTCATTTTCGCCATTTTCATCAGTCAGAGAATATGCAATCCAAAGGCTTTTTGCATCCGCTGCAACTTCCTCTAACGAAACCGCAATTCCATTTTTTTCGATTGTCTTTTGAATTGTTTTCACATATTCATCTGTTTCCTTCTCAATTCCCAAAATCCGGCCAATAAGAGAAGTCATTTTATACCAGGCTGCTTCCACCTTTTTCTGATGAATAAGACCAACGCCAATGACTGCCACTAATAGGATGCAGGCGGCCACCCCCCTTATGTAATGCTGGACTATTACGATTTTATTTTCTTTCCACGGTTTCGCCGCCTGATAAATGTATTTCTCATCTATATCCTCAAATGCCGTTAAAAAATCCCATCCTTTATTATCCCTCATAGCCAGCCTCCTTTAATAAACCATAAAGTTTTTTCCTGCTGCGAGCCAAAACTGACTTGATCTTACTTTCCCCACAGGCATGTCGGTCTGCTATCGCTTTTACAGGATCCATATACCAGTAGCGTCTAATAAAAATATCCCGGTCACGTTCCGAAAGCGTTGATAAAAAGTGGTCAAATAATTTTACAAGTTCTTTCTTTTTTAAATAAATTTCAATATCAGAAGAAATTGCACTTCCAATTTTTTCCACTTCCCCAGCAATATCTTCCATATGTGAATCTACCCGTTTCTGCGCATTTCTTTTCCGATAACGGTCGATTGCTGTATTTCTTGTTATTTTTGAAACAAAGGAAGACAAAATAGATGGTCTTCTTGGAGGAATGCTGTTCCAGGTAAAAAGCCATGTATCATTTACACACTCTTCAGAATCCTCCCTGCTGTATAAAATATTGTGTGCAACTATATAACACATATTTTGATATTTATTTTTGGTCTCTACAATTGCATTTTCATCTCTGGCAAAATACAAATTAATGATCTGTGCATCATCCATCCTGCGCTGTTCTCCCTTTTCACCTTATATCACGTATTTTATTTCAATTGGTCGCATGAAAAATGTAATTTTTTTATTTTTTTTGCAGAAAAGGAAATGAAATATATTTCGTTCCTAATTCCTTTTCTGCATTTCCATTTACTGGTCAATTACTTCTGTCATATAAGCTCCCTGACCATCTACCGCAGTAACTATTTCTTTTCCGTCTTCTGTTTCAATAATCTGCCCTACTGATACCTGATCCTGTGGTCCGCTGGTGCTTAAATCCGGATCTTCGTCAAATGTAGCCAACGGGTACATTACACGCTCTCCATTTGCATTGAAAAATTCATGCAATTCAACTCCAGAACTGGCAGCCACTGAAGCTGTTCCAATCAGCATACACGCTACCGCTCCAATCCAAAACTTTTTTCGTTTCATCATGCTGCTCCTTTCTCTTAACCGTGATTATTTTTTATATCCACAAATACTACAGGTCTTCTTCAAAAACGGATAACTATGTTTACTGCAATATGTCCATGGAGTGTAAGTTTTTATCCCTCTACGATGGCATTTATTACATTTGTTTGAGATAATCAGCCGTTCTTTGTAACAGATTCCAGCTGTTCCAACTGTTCGAAAATCTGTCTTTTTACCAACAGCTTCTAAATATCGCGCCGGATGTTCACAAGGCGCATTTGTCGCATAGGAAGAAATCGCTTCAATTGGTTCTGTTACAAAAGATCCATCTTCATTTACTCTGACAATTCTTTCCTTAGCACCAGTTTCTGTTACATAAATGTTTCCACTGGAAATTACTTCCTACGCTTCATTTTCCGCACCCATTACAGAGATACCCTGCCCTGCCATATTTCCCATAATTGTAACACTTGTCATAATAATTGCCATCCACTTTTTTAATCCGCTCATCCTTTTTACCTCGTTTTCTTAATTTTCCCCTATAAGTTGTAAATAAAATTTTTAGAGTCCTCCCTTCAATGTTTCTTTATTCCTCTTTCACTATATAACACGTAAAATTTCGGTATCCGTTGCATCCCTGCTAAAAATAATTTATTCTCAAAACCTCCAACCCTAGTTTGGCACACAAACAGGATCATGTTATAATCTGTGTCTTGGCGTTTTATAAGTAGCCGTAGAGCAAAAGCCCCCGACAGCATAGTTCCAAAGATCCATACTATCGGGGGCTTATCCCTCATCTCATCATAATTTCCATATTCTCCTGACGATATAAAGCAATTTATCAATAGTGCTGTTCCACAACTTATTTTTCAGCCAGGCTGTCAAGGCATCTTTTTATATCTTCTTTTTGCATGCACTCAATGGTCCAAGTGCGTTCTTTTGTCTCCGGCAGATAGCCAAGCACTTCCTGCCAGGGAAGGTTTCCGCTTCCAAGCCCGATGTGGGAATCCCGGTCTCCGCAGTTGTCGTGGATGTGGACATGGCTTACATAGGGAGCCAGATTTTTCGCCCACTCCCTGACATCCAGGGAAGAATAACAGTGTGCGTGCCCGATGTCCAAGCACAGCTTGAAGTTTGGCTGGTTCACCCTCTCATAAACATCCAAAAGAAGCCGCCAATCATCATCAAATACATTTTCCAGCACGACTTCAAGTTCTGTTTTGTTTTTCATAAATTCCTGCCAGAATTTGGCAACCTGCTCCGCCCAATATTCTTTGTAGTAAACATACGGGTTCATGCCAGAGTGAAAGACAATCTTCTTAGCGCCAAGGTGAAGCCCCGCCTCATAGCACTGGTTGAATCTTGTCATGGTAGCTTCCCGCACCATACTGTCATATGCACAGGGGTTCACATCCAGAAACGGACCGTGAAGGATCAGATCCCTGGTTCCTATCTCTTTCATTTTCTCCCAGTACGTTTTGATCGAATCCGAAAGCTGATCCAGGTTATCCGAAATAGAAAAATCAATGCTCTCGATCCCGGTTCCATACTCTTTTACCAATGACTTCATGTCATCATCTAAAACTAAATGGCTAATATATATCATTTTTTTCCTCACTTTTTTACGAAGCTGCTCCTGCCTCTTTTAAATGGCAGAACAGGCAGAAGCCTCCCTGGGCTTTGCTGCCTGTTCCATTTTTTTATTTCACTTTGATCTTAATTTTTTTCGATTTGGAACCGGATTTTACCGTAATGGTGGCAGTTCCTTTTTTCTTTGCAGTGATCACACCTTTTGCGGTAACGGTTGCCACCTTCTTATTGGAAGTGGTATAGGTCACTTTCTGCAGGGAGGTGATCGGCGCAACCACTGGCTTTAAGGTCAGCTTCTTACCTTTTTTCAGGGTTGCCTTAGAAGCAATGCCAGTGATCTTGGTGGTCTTTACCGCTGTTTTTTGTACGGTAACGTTAATCACCTGCTTTTTACCGCTTGCCAGGGTGATGGTGACCTTTGCTTTTCCCGCCTTTAAGCCCTTTATGGTGCCCTTTCTGGTCACTGTTACGATCTTTTTGTTGCTGGTAGTCCAGCTCTTGATGGAGTCCCCGTTTGCAAGACCACTTACCTTCACCTTTGTGGTAGACTGTTTTACCTTCAGCTTAATGCTGGAGGCCGTTACCTTAATGGTAGGAGTCAGCTTACTTCCCACAGTACGGGTTTCGGTTTTTCCCTTATTACTGGTGCGTTTCTGGGTTTCCGGGGCAAATACGGTTGCTGCCGATACCGTTGTCCAGGGACCAAATACCTCCGGGACTTCCGTTGGAGTCGGGTCCTGCGGAACTGGTGTCGGGGTAGCCGGAACGGGTGTTACCGTCGGCGTTGGGGACGTGGTATCGGTACGCTGTACCACAATGGTATAATCGGTTGTCTTTCCGGATTTGGTGGTAACGGTAACCTTTACCTCTGCTTCCGCCTGTGGGTTTGTTTTATCAAAGTACATGGCAATTCTGTGAGAAGCGCCGCTTCCGGTTACTTTTCCAAGAACGGTGACCTTGCTGGTGCCACGGATTCCCACAGCGGTGACTGACGCACTGCTGTCTGCCGGTTCTGCAAAAATATTTAAAAATTCCCTGCTCTCTTTGTAGATGGCCCGGTAGCTGGTTGTCACACTGCTAAATTCCGGGGACAACGAAATCCGGTTTGCCGTGTTGGAATAGGTATTACTGGTACTAAGTGTCATGTTCGCAAGGACTGGCGTGGAAATGTCCTTGGAAACGTGGAAGGTGTATTCCCGGCTTTTTCCCATGCCGCTTACGGTTACCTTCACATCTGTAGCACTGCCGCTTACATCTGCCACAAAGCTTCCTGCATACGCCTGTCCGTTTACCGTTATGGTGCAGCCTTCCGGTGCTTTAAAATCAAAGGTCACTTTGCCGGTATTCTCTGCTACCGTTAAATTATATTTTAAGGTATCTTTTCGGAAAGCAGAAGGCCAGGTCACTTTTCCAGTATCTGCTGTGACTGTCACGCTGTCCAGATAGGCTCCATTTGTTTCCAGAGCCATCAGATAGTTGGAATCGTTTTTGTAATAAAGGGTGCCCTCACGGTCTGCACAGATGGTACTGATGCAGTATTCCTGCTGGTCACTTGCCGGGCGGAAAAGCTCTACGGCTGTTCCGGAGGTCTGTCCCGGTTCATCGGACAGCATATAAATACCGCCTGGTTTTGCATTGTAGGTAAAGTACAGATAGACTCTTCCATCTGCCTGTCCATCCCCATTATAATCCTGGTTTTCGTAGGCCGTAGACAAAAGAGGCGCTGCCTGGGGATAGCCTGGGATGGATACGTTATATGCCAGAGAGATCCCGGAAGCGGTTTCAGTTAAGACTGCAAAATGATGACCGCCATCGGAACTAAACTGTTCGCCATTTCCGCAGACACCTACATAGATCCTCCCCTTATATACAACCGGGGAAGCAGTTACCATGCCGCCAAGGTTATAGCTGCAGGCAGTTCCAAAGGTGCCGTCTGCATTCATCTGCACGCGGTACAGATACCCGCCTTTGGTGGTGAAATATACATAACCATTGTTGTAAACAATAGTGGAACGGATATCCCCATGGCTTGTCATCTTATCAAGGAGCAGGCCGGTATGGGTATTTACGGAATATAAAATGGCGGAATTGGTATCTGTTCCTTCTGAAGAACCGTCGTCGGAACCAAATACCAGGTAATCGGATGAGGCATAAGAACCAGCCCAGTAAAAGCCGCCCTTATGGTTGTATTTCCAAGTGCAGTGTTTAATCTCCGTTCCTGTGGATGGATCCTCGTCTGTAACAGACAGACAGAAATAAGAGCCTGCTGTAGTCTCGGAGTTCCAGGTTCCCGTGTAAATATATCCATCCTTATACGTGATCGGGGAAAGTGTCTGACCACCCAGGGACTCACTGATCCATAAGGACTTTAAGGAAGTAGCACTGACCGCCTGGATCTGTCCGCCTCCGATCTGTGCAAACAGCATTCCCTCTGCATAGGTAAGGGGGATCATGGCATACTGCATGTTTCCAGAGAGCTGTTCACTGGTCTGAAGGATTTCCCCTGTGTTTTTATCCAGCTTATAGATAAACTGTCCAGACGCTACATAAACTGCTCCGCCCAGGATCAGCGGCGGTGTGATGGCAGCCTCCCAGCCCACTCCGATCCTTGTGGTCCATTTTAACAGGGTAGAATCCGCACTGGTGGGGGTGCTGCTTCCGGTAATGCCGTTATTCGTATCACTGTTTCGAAAATTGATCCAATCGTTATCCGTGATCTCCGGCTGTGTGGCATCCTGTTTTACCAGTTCCGCGCTAATATCGGAAACCTCGCCTCCGGTAAAGCTGCCCTGCTGGGAAATATAGCCATACTTGGAGATGTTCCAGGTATAAGCTTCTCCCTGGAGGATATTCTCATAAACCATCAGGGAATCGGCGGAAGGGGTAAGGCGCTCCCCATCCTTGTCATATACGCTGATGACCGCATCCTCCGGGGTTACCTGGAAACTTACTTTGTCACTTGTGCTTTTATGCACCAGAATGGTGTAGGTTCCTGTGGAGGTATAAGTCTTTTCTGCCAGGGCAGGATCCGCATAGGTGTTTGCCTCTGACATGGAGAGTGTCACTTTGGTATCACCGGTGTCTGCCAGCGGAACGCTCACAGCCGTATCTGTAGAAGAAAACGGAACCTCTTTTACTTCGCCTGTGGTTACATTTTCACTGGAAATGGCAAGCTGATACCAATTACCGGAAAATGCCTTTGGAACCACCTGCAAAGAAGCAGTCGAAACCGCTGCCGTTGCCTCGTAGTCCCTTGTAGTTCCTGTGGTATCGAATTTGGGAAGAATATTTTTTGCCAGGTCCTTATCATCCGGCAGGTAGGCCTTGATATCGGAAAGGTCAAGCCGGCGTTCTACCAGGATCTGGTAAACTTGTTTGTCACCTTCTGTCCCTGCGGTGATGGTATAAAGTGCCCTTTTGGAACCGTTCTCTCCGGAAGAAAAGACGGAGGTACTCACGTTGTAACGTGTCCTATCTGTATAGGCGCTTGTGGATAATTCCAGGTTCTGTTTCTGTCCATCCAGCCCGGTTGTTTCCAGTTGAACCTTCGAGCCTTCTGGCGCATTTCCAGTCAGATCCGCTGTGATCCAAAAAGACGCGGAATCCATGTTGGAACCATATTCTGCCACATAAACCTTGCCTCCAAACTCTGTGTCAAGATCAGACATACGCTTTAAGTCTACGGTAGAAGCACCGCTCTGGCTGGTATATAAGGTCAGGTTCTGAAGGTAGCCGCCCTCATCCTGCATATCGGATTCCAAAAGAGTCGTGGGATCCGCTTCGCCTTCAAACCCATCCTGGGAATCCGGTGCCACAAAATCCTCTTCCCCTGAAAAGTCCTCTTCTGCTTCCCCGGAGGTAAACCCGGTAAATTCAGAAACACTTGCAAATGAATCCTCACTTTGTCCGCCATCTGGGTTTTCTTCAGGTTCTTCTAAACTGCCTTCAAAAGACTCTGCCTCGTCTGTAAAAAATCCATCCTCTTCTGCGGCATAAGCCGTGTTTACCGCATACACCGGAAGGTTTCCAGCTAACAGAGCTGCAGACAAAAGTCCGGTCAGCCATTTTTTCATTGTTGGTTTCATTCTGTTCTCCCTTCTTTTCTTTGCTTACGCCGTTATTTTTGGCTTTTTCTTGTTTCTCTTTTTAAACCGTTTCTTCGCCGTTACAAAAAAGACGGCAAAACCAGTTTCCAATACTGCAATCACCAGAAGAAATTTTGTTGCAAGACTTGCTTTTTTGATTCCTCTTGTCACACTTCCCGCAAAAGATTCCTCCTGAGCCTGGTTCTTTCCAGTTGTATTTGTAACTGTGGTTTTGGTTTCTTCTGTAAAACGGTCTGATGCCTCACTTTTTTCTTCCACCACCGGGGAAGGAGTGACTTTTTCCACCACCTTCTCCCCTGCTATGGTATAACCGGGCTTTAAATCTTTTGCATATTTCTTCCCTGTCCGGTCTGTCCATTTCGGGGATTCTTTCTTTTTGACATTAGCCACTTTGATATCTCCAAACAAAGAAGTCTGTTTTTCCCCCTGGAGCTTTAAGGAGGCCCTGATCTCCCCAGTGGTTTTCTCCCCCTCTTTGCCGCCAGCTTTGGTTCCCTCCACAAGTTTTAGGTTGGATAAGGAGCCCTCGCCGCTTTGTCCCGGGATCGTTGCCTGTGACTTATTTCCGCCATGGTCGGAGCCATGCACCAGGTTTCCAGGGGTTCCGGCTGTTTTTATATCCGG
>OGOQ01002259.1_pt1 | contig 12359 bp, 9 predicted proteins | sample 1552691 | NCBI WGS metagenome assembly OGOQ01 (sample SAMEA2580209, study PRJEB22360) | human gut metagenome | biome: human gut; feature: human-associated habitat; material: faeces | place: Denmark | collected 2008/2010
ATCACACTGGCAGCCGGAAGGATCGCCTGTGGTATTCAGGACAAGCTCTACCTGGGTAATCTGGATTCTAAGAGGGACTGGGGCTATGCGAAGGATTATGTGGAGTGCATGTGGCTGATGCTGCAGCATGACAAGCCGGAGGATTTTGTCATTGCCACCGGGGTACAGCATACCGTGAGGGAATTTACCACGCTGGCATTCCATTATGCCGGGATCGAACTGGAATGGCAGGGAAGCGGCATTCATGAAAAAGGGATCAACAAAGCCAATGGCAAGGTGGTCGTGGAGGTCAGTGAAGCCTTTTACCGTCCTACCGATGTGGTAGATCTGTGGGGAGATCCGCAGAAGGCACGTACGGTGCTGGGATGGAATCCCCAGAGAACCAGCTACGAGGAACTGTGCCGTCTGATGGCAGAACACGATCTGAAGCTGGCTAAGGCGGAAGCGATCATGCTGCAGGAGACTGAGAAATAATAGGATAGATCAGAGAGGAAGCAGAGTAACATCATGGAAAAAGACGCAAAAATATACGTAGCAGGACACAGAGGAATGGTGGGAAGTGCCATCTGCAGAGCATTGGAGAGAAACGGATATACGAACATCATCACCCGCACCCATAAGGAGCTGGATCTGTGCAGACAGGATGCCGTGGAGGAGTTCTTTTCCAGGGAGAAGCCGGACTATGTGTTCCTGGCCGCAGCCAAGGTGGGCGGCATCATGGCCAACAGTGAGGCACTGGCGGATTTCATGTATGAAAATATGATCCTGGAGATGAATGTGATCCATGCCGCATGGCAGAGCGGTTGCAAGAAGCTGATGTTTCTGGGCAGCAGCTGCATCTATCCCCGTATGGCACCGCAGCCTATGAAGGAGAGCTGCCTGTTGACTTCTGAGCTGGAGAAAACCAATGAGGCGTATGCACTGGCGAAGATCTCCGGACTGAAATACTGCGAGTTCCTGAACAGACAGTACGGAACCGACTATATCAGTGTTATGCCTACGAACCTGTACGGACCCAACGACAACTATCATCCGACTCACAGCCATGTGCTCCCGGCATTGATCCGCCGTTTCCATGAGGCGAAGGTGTCCGGCGCGAAGGAAGTGGTCTGCTGGGGTACCGGAACTCCCCTGCGCGAGTTCCTCTATGTGGATGATCTGGCGGATGCCTGCGTTTATCTGATGAATACTTACAGCGGCAATGAGACTGTGAATCTGGGAACCGGCAAGGAACTGACCATCCGGGAACTGACGGAACTGGTAGCGAAGGTAGTAGGTTATACTGGGGAGATCAAATGGGATCCCAGCAAGCCGGATGGAACTCCCAGAAAGCTTCTGGATGTCAGCAAACTGGAAAGCCTGGGCTACCATTATACGACGGAACTGGAAGAAGGTATCCGTCTGACTTATGAGGATTTCCTCAATAATCCCATGCGTGCGGAACGCTAATGGTTCCGGGCACGAACAGCGCAGGCAGACAGACGGCCCGGGAAAGGATGAAGTGAACAGAATGAATGATTTTCGGAAGACAGCACAGGAGATGCTGGAATTTATAAGAATAAGTCCTACCTGTTTTCATGCAGTGGCCAATATCGGAAGGATGCTGGAGGAAGCAGGCTTTCAGCAGTTACAGGAAAAGGAAGAATGGAAACTGGAAAAGGGCGGACGGTATTATACGGAGCGCAATGATTCTTCCGTTATTGCGTTTGTGATTCCGGAAAAGGAGGTCGGCATCAGGGGCTTTCATATGGCAGCAGCCCACAGTGATTCCCCCTGCTTTAAGATCAAAGAGAAGCCGGAATTGACCGTGGAGGAGCATTATCTGCGTCTGAACACCGAAAAATACGGCGGCATGATCCTGTCCACCTGGTTGGACAGACCACTCTCCGTCGCTGGCAGACTGGCTGTGAAGAACGGGAACGGTATCGAGGGCAGACTGGTGAATATCGACAGAGATCTCTGCGTGATCCCCAATGTGGCCATCCATATGAATCGGGAAATGAACAAGGGTGTGGAGTACAATCCCCAGGTGGATCTGCTGCCTTTGCTTGCGGACGTATCATTTGACGAATATGATGCACATACTACATACGATGCACAGACCGCATCGGAGAATGCGGAGGAACAGCCGGAAACAGTAGAGAAGCCCACACTGGCAGCGCTGGCAGCAGAAACGGCAGGCGTGGACGCTGAGACGATTCTCGGAGAAGACCTGTTCCTGTACACCAGACAGGAAGGAAAAATGATAGGAGCAAAGGGAGAATTCGTGTTGTCTCCCAGACTGGATGATCTGCAGAGCGCTTTTGCCCTGACAAAGGCTTTTACGGAGAGTACGCCTGCAGAATATATCAATCTCTGCGCAGTATTTGATAATGAAGAAGTAGGAAGCGGTACCAGACAGGGCGCCGATTCCACTTTTCTGGAAGATACTTTACAGCGGATCGCGGAAGGATTGCAGGCGGATCACAGCAGCTATCTGCGCTGGGTGGCGGACAGCTTCCTGATCTCTGCGGATAATGCCCATGCGGTACATCCCAACCATCCGGAGAAGGCGGATCCTACGAACAGACCTTACTTAAACGGTGGAATCGTCATCAAATTCCACGGAAGCCAGAAATATACTACAGATGGTATCTCAGCTGCAAAAATGAAGGATTACTGTGAACGGGCAAAGGTGCCTTACCAGACCTATGCCAACCGTTCGGATATCGCAGGAGGATCCACCCTCGGTAATATTTCCACGGCACATGTATCGGTGTCCAGCGTGGACATCGGACTGCCCCAGCTGGCCATGCATTCCGCGGTGGAGACTGCGGGTATGATGGATACAGAATATGCAGTGCGGGCGCTGAAGGAATTCTGGGGCGAATGATGAATTATCCCGGAAAATCATTAAAAAAGTATAAAAAGCATTGAAAGCTTTGGCCGAAAAGTGCATAGTTAGAATGAAAAAAAGATTCAAAGAAAGAATCAAGAAATGATCCAAAAAGGATCCGAAAAAAATACGAAAGAAGGTTGAAGTTATGTTTGAAATGAAACCGGAATACTATATTGGAATTGATATGATCGATCAGGAGCATAAGCAGCTGTTTGACTATGCCAATGAGGCTTACGAGCTGCTGCAGGAGGAGTTTACACCGGATAAGTATGACAAGATCGATGCAATTCTGGAAAAACTGCGTGATTATACCGTAAAACATTTTACAGATGAAGAAGCGTATATGGAATCCATTCAGTACAAAAAGATTTTTACCCAGAAGATCCAGCATCAGGAATTTATCAAGAAACTGGATGAGTTTATAGATCAGCATGAGAAGGATGAAGGAGATCAGGAGGAACAGGATGAACAGATCATGGATATTCTGAATTACCTGACGGACTGGCTGATCAACCATATCCTGCATGTGGACGGACAGATCCCGAAGGAATCGTAGAAGAGTGGAAGATTACCCAGGACTTTCGTGAATAGTTTTGTATCGCCTGCATACGATGTAGGAAATACAGGACCAAGGACGGAAATTCAGATGGACCAGAAGCTGGAAAACATCCTGAACCTTGCATTAGAGACCCCGGAGGAAGAACGAGAACAGACAGAGAGTCTGAATGTCGGTTACAGCGCGGAGATCCGCAGCTGGGAGCTGATCGTAAAATATCACGGCAGTCTGGACAGACTGCGGGAACAGAATATTGTGGTGGAGGAACTGATCGCCGGATATGCGATCCTTACGGTGCCGGAGGCACTGGTGGATACGGTATCGGATACCCCGGAGATCGAGTATGTGGAAAAACCCAAGCGGTTTTATTATGGACAGACGTTTCCTGCGGGGACATCCTGTTTTCCACCGGTCACTATGAGAACGCCTTTTCTGAATGGAAGGGGCGTTCTTTTGGCTGTACTGGATTCCGGGATCACCTGGGATCTGGAGGTGTTCCGGAAGGCAGATGGCAGTACGAGGATACGTTATCTATGGGACCAGACAGTCCTCAGGGATCGGACGCGGCCACAGGATCAGACAGTGCCGGAGAAAACAGGTAATGTGGGATATGGAAAAATGCCGGATGGATTTGCCTTTGGGACGGAATATACCGCGGAGGAAATAAATGCGGCATTACAGATGCCTGCATTGGATCGTTACCGTCTGATCCCCAGCAGAGACCTGTCCGGACATGGAACCGCGGTGGCAGGGATCGCCGCCGGGAAAAGTGCAGGTGGTCTCTATACCGGGGCGGCCCCCGAGGCGGAACTGATCGTGGTGAAGCTGGGATTGCCGGGAAATAGCGGGGGCGCAGAAGAAGGATTCCCCCGGACAACCGAAATCCTGCGTGGAGTGACCTATGCACTGCGGAAAGCCGGACAGTTGAATATGCCACTTGTCATCAATCTAAGCTTTGGTAACAGCTATGGTTCCCATGACGGAAGCTCTCTGCTGGAGCGCTTTCTGGACAATGCCTCCGAGATCGGCAAAACCGTGATCTGTGTGGGCAGTGGTAATGAAGGGGCGGCAAGAGGACATTTCGCCGGGAATATAACGAGAGACAGCCGTGCAGAACTGGCTGTTGGAAATTATGAAAAAAGCCTGAATATCCAGCTGTGGAAAAATTACAGCGATGTGTTCCGGATAAGACTGCAGGCCCCGGGAGGTGAGGAAGCAGAATTGTCCACAAATATCCAGGGAGGAAAATACACGCTGGAATTGGAACAGACTAGAATACTGGTTTATCTGGGAGAGCCTCTGCCCTATGCGGTGGCACAGGAAATCTATCTGGACATGATCCCGGCAGAGGGAAGCTACATCAATGCAGGGATCTGGACAATCCGGCTGGAACCGGTAGTGACCGTGACAGGACAATATTATCTGTATCTCCCAGCGGGAAGCGGAATCGGGGAGAGTACCGGATTCTACCGTGCCACACCCCAGGTGACACTGACCATTCCGTCTACCGCAGCCAAGGTGATCACCGTGGGAGCCTATGACCAGGTCTATGATACCTATGCAGATTTTTCCGGCAGAGGCTATGCAGACAGTACCCGTACCATCGGCGTGGCAGCTGCGGGACTGACCAAGCCGGATCTTGTGGCCCCGGGTGTGAATATCCAGGCTCCGGATGTGTACGGAAGCTTTACTCCCGTGACCGGGACCTCTTTTGCGACACCCATTGTCAGCGGGGCAGCAGCCCTTTTGATGGAATGGGGCATTGTACGGGGGAATGATCCCTTCCTCTACGGCGAAAAAGTAAAAGCATATTTCAGGAAAGGAGCCAGACCACTGAGGGGGGAGACTGAATATCCCAATGACCGGGTGGGGTATGGGAAACTGTGCGTGGCGGAGAGTCTCCTGGAAAATTAGTATCATAAAGAATGAGATTGGAAACAGTTCCGGAACAAAATGCGGCAAAACAGGTTAAATAACTTCAAGAAACTTGATTGTTTTGTAACTATTGTATAGAAATGAGGAGGCAATTTGTGTAAAAAGATGCATTGAAAGCTACATCACAAGATGATACTATAAACAAGAACAATCGTTTGCGCATATTGTGACAATAAAGAGGTATGAAAATAACGGATTGCGCAAGGATGGGGAGGAAAGTGTGCCTGCAATCTGTAGGTTGCAGGTCACGGAAAGGCGTGATGAAGGTATGAACAATAATTCTGGGAATGATAAGACAATGACGATCCATGATGTGGCGAGGGAACATTTCTATAAACGGGGGGTGTCTGCCAGCACAGTTTCCAGGGCGATCTCCGGAAAAGGCCGTATTGGAGCCGCTACCAGAGACCGGATTCTCGACTACATAGAAGAACATGGCTTTTATCCCAATGCGGCAGCACAGAGCCTGGCACAATCCAAGACCAATAATATCGCCATTATCCTGCCGGAGGTCAATACCCTTGTGGATATGCCTTTTTTCCATACCTGTATGTATGGCGTGGAAGAAGTGGCACAGGCCAATGATTATGATATTATCGTGGTCACGACGAACGGAAACGATACCAAACCATTGGAGCGGCTGATCCAGAACCGGAAAGTGGACGGAATGATTCTTACCAGAACTTATGAGAACGACAAATACGTTAAATTCCTGAAACAGAAGCAGATTCCCTTTGTGGCTGTGGGGAAATTCCCGGATGATGATGTTGTACAGGTAGACCATGATAATGTGGGAGCCTGTAAGGAACTGGTGACGGTTCTGTTCGCCAAAGGGATCCAGAATATTGCCTACCTGGGAAGCAATATGGATCAGATGGTAAACCGCTGCAGGTATCAGGGATATGAGGAAGCCTACCGCAAGGGAAAGCGCAAGCTGAACCAGGATCTGGTGTACACGGATTTAAGCAATAAAGCCATGGTGGAAAAGGCAGTGGAAGAGCTGAAAAAGAGCGGGGTGGAGTGCATTCTGTGTCAGGATGACTACATCTGCGATGAGGTAGTCAGAAAGCTTGCCCGCATGGGTGTACGCATCCCGGACCAGATGAAGGTGGCATCCTGTCATTACAGCCGCATTCTGGAAAATTATCCGGTTACCATAACCTCGCTGAAGTTCAATATCACAGAGCTGGGACGGAGATCCTGTCAGGTGCTGTTGGATATGATCCATGGCAAAACAGTACCTGACAAAACACTTTTGGACTATGAGATCATCCTGAAGGAGTCTACAAAAGGCTGACAAGAGTGTGAAAATCATGATCAGGAAAAACGTTTTCCTTAATTTTGCTCAAAAAAATTATAAAAAAAGCATTTTTTTTCAAAAAAAGGATGTGCTGAAAACCAAGTAAAATCAAGACTTTCAAAGCATGATTGTGCAAAATGCACAATTTTAAATCTCAATATCAGTCATTATTATAAATTGACAACATAAGGAAATGTTGCTAAACTATTATCGTAGACAAGCGGTTGCGCAATACGCACAAACTTGCAAAACAAAACAGGAGGATAACAAAATGAAAAAGTTAGTCGCTTTAGCAATGTCACTGACTATGGCATTCTCTCTGGTAGCTTGTGGAAACTCTGATGCTTCCAACACCAACACCAGCACTGATGCCGCTGCTACCACCGTAGCTTCTACCGAGGCTACACAGACCGCTCCCGCTGAGAAGCAGGACGTTACCTTGAGAATGTGGGGTGCTGAGGAAGATCAGCCCATGTTACAGGGCATGATCGATTCCTTCAAGGAGCATTACGCAGATTATGCAAACTTCGATATCCAGCTTGGTACCGAATCCGAGTCCACAGCTAAGGATACTGTTTTAACCGATATTGAGGCTGCTGCTGATGTGTATTCTTTCGCATCTGATCAGCTGATCGATCTGGTAAATGCAGGTGCTCTGCAGTCTGTTGATGATATGGACGCAGCTCTGGAAGCTTACGCTGGCAAGAGCGTAGCTGATGTCAAGAGTGCAAACGCTCCCGGTTCTGTAGACGCAGCAACCAAGGACGGCACACTGTATGCATTCCCTATGAGTGCTGATAACGGTTACTTCTTATATTACAATTCCGAGTTAGTAACTCCCGAAGATGCACAGAGCTGGGATACCTTACTTGCAGCAGCTGAGAAGGCTGGCAAGAAGGTTGGTATGACTCTTGCTTCCGGTTGGTATAATGCTTCCTTCTTCTATGGTGCAGGCTTTACTACTGCACTGAATGATGACGGCAGCACTGCTATGGACTGGAACGGCACCAGCGCTGATGGCGTTACCGGTGTACAGGTAGTACAGTCTATGCTGGGTATTGCCGGCAACAGCGCATTCCTTCCGATCGCTGATGGTGATATTTCCAACCAGATTGCTTCCGGTGACCTGTGTGCAGTAATTTCCGGTACCTGGGATGCAGCTGCAGCTCAGACCGCTTTCGGTGATGGTTACGCAGCTACCAAGCTTCCTACCTACACCTGTGGTGACAAGCAGATCCAGCAGGGTTCCGTAGCAGGCTTCAAGTTGGTAGGTGTTAACAAGTATTCTGCAAATGCAGGCTGGGCAACTCTGCTGGCTGACTGGATCACCAACGAAGACAACCAGGCAATCCGTTTCGCAGAGAGAGAGATCGGACCTTCCAATATCAATGTAGCTGGTTCCGAGGAGGTTTCTTCCAATACCGCTATTGCAGCTCTGTCTGAGCAGTCCGCTTATGGTGTAGTTCAGATCGTTGGCGGCAAGTACTGGGATCCTTCCAAGACTTTTGGTGAGAAGGTAGCTCAGGGTCAGCTGAAGGCTGATGATGAAGCAGGTATCCAGGCAGCCCTGGATGAGCTGGTAGAAGGTGTTTCCGTACCCGCTGAATAAGTTTGGGAAGATGATCTGTTCCGGTTCTGTGACAAATGAATGATGAAAACGTTCTGGTGCAGAACGAATACAGAGAATAGAAAGGCGTCCTGAAGCTATGAACAATAATACGTAGTGGAGGGATGCCTTTTTTACAGGAAACGTTTCCGGTAAGCGGGTTCGACTCCTGCCTGCCGGGTTAGGTAACTGGTCGGGTGAACGCGGGAAGGTGTTCGGAACAGTTACTAAAATTTATATTAATATGAAGAAAGGAGAGGGCAGAGAATGAAGAAGAAAAAGAGCGGAATCGGCGGATTCTTCAAGGAGTTCGGTGAAGCAGTCGTAAAAGGAGATCTGTTCGTAAAATTATCCCTGGTCTGGATGGGAGCAGGATATATCCGCAGAAAACAAATTATCAAAGGTATTTTAATGACTCTGCTCGAAGTGGCAGTCATTGTATTCACCTTTGGCTTTGCCACAGAGTATGTACGTGATTTTGGAACTTTGGGAACGGTTCAGCAGGAGACGGTTTTCAATATTGTAACCATGCAGAATGAGTTCAATGATTATGACAACTCATTTATGATCCTATTGTTCTCCGTAATCTCATTTGTGGTCTGGTTCACATTCCTGGTGATTTGGCTTAAGAATGAAGTGACCGTTTACCGGCTTCAGAAAAAAGCACAGGCAGGAGAACATATCAATACGTTTGTAGAAGACTTGCAGCAGTTCAAGAATGACAAATTCTATATCACACTGCTGGCACTTCCTGTCATGGGTGTTGTTATTTTCACGATCGTTCCTCTGCTGATCCTGATCGCTGTTGCGTTTACGAACTATGATCAGGGACATATGCCTCCCTCCGCATTGTTTACATGGGTGGGATTTACCAACTTCAAGAATCTGTTCTCCAACGGTGGAATGACCATTACTTTCGGTTATGCCTTCCGTAGGATCTTGATCTGGACACTGGTATGGGCATTGTTTGCAACCGCTACCACTTACATCGGCGGTATTCTGTTGTCCCTGCTGATCAATAATAAGAGAACCAAACTGCCCAAGCTGTGGAGAACGCTGTTCATTGTAACGATCGCAGTTCCCCAGTTCGTCTCCTTACTTCTGGTACGTAACTTTTTCGCGAACAACGGCATCATGAACACAATCTGTGCCAATGCGGGAATTACCCAGTGGCTGAGAGATATCGGCGCGATCAGTACCAGTTATATTCCGTTTTTGTCCGCTCCCGGATGGGCACATGTCATGATCATCCTGATCAATATCTGGATCGGTGTTCCTTACCAGATGCTGATCGCTACCGGTGTGCTGATGAATATTCCTTCTGACCAGCTGGAGAGTGCGAAGATCGACGGCGCTACTCCGATGCAGAGCTTTATTCATATCACTATGCCGTATATGCTGTTCGTCACGGGTCCTTCTCTGGTAACGGATTTTGTCAAGAATATTAATAACTTCAACGTAATCTATCTGTTGACCCAGGGTGTATATACCACCACAAATCAGGCAATGGCGAACTCCCAGGCGAAGGAAGTGGATCTGCTGATCACCTGGCTGTTCAATCTGACACAGAGCTATTACAACTACAAGATGGCATCCACCATCGGTATTATTGTGTTTATCCTATGTGCGGTATTTACCCTCATTGCCTTCAGCAGATTCCTGAAGGGTGACAGAGAGGAGGCGTTCCGTTAATGAAGAGATTTGTTAAAACATTATTGCATAACCTGTTACTGGCATTTTTGGCATTTGTCTGGCTGGTGCCTATCGTTTGGCTGGTGGTCACTTCCTTCAGCGCATATACCGGCATGAATACCAGCACCTTTTTCCCGAAGGAATGGAGTCTGGCGCAGTATAAGAATCTGCTTTTCTCTGCGGACAGTGTGGCACAGTTCCCGAACTGGTTCAAGAACACCTTCATCATTGCATGTGTGGTATGTGTGATCTCCACCGCTTTTGTACTGATGGTGGCCTATGCGACCTCCTGCATGCGTTTCCCGGCACGTAAGCCGCTGATGAACGCCGCAGTTATCGTGAATCTGTTTCCCGGTGTATTGTCCATGATCGCAGTATATTTTATCCTGAAGACATTGAACCTGACCAACACTCACCTCGGACTGATCCTGGTATATTCTGCCGGCGCCGGACTGGGTTACCTGATCGCAAAGGGCTTCTTCGATACGATTCCGAATTCCCTGCGCGAGGCTGCTTATCTGGATGGAGCCAGTGAGGCTACGATCTTCTGGAAGGTTGTTATCCCCATGAGCCGTCCCATCATTGTATATACCGTTATCAGCTCCTTCCTGTCCCCCTGGATGGATTTCGTATATGCAAAGCTGATGTTAAATGCCGGCATATCTTCCCAGTGGACTGTTGCTATCGGTCTGTACAATATGCTGGATAAGAGCCTGATCAACACTTACTTTGGTCAGTTCTGTGCAGGCGGTGTACTGGTATCTATTCCTATCTCTGTATTATTTGTGATCATGCAGAAGTTCTATGTGGAAGGTATTACCGGTGGTGCAGTGAAAGGTTAAACTGCTTCGGCAGTTTAACCTGGGAGAATCCATCGAATGGATTCTCCGGATAAATGTATGACATGGAGACAAAGAGTTAATTTATGGATAAATTTATCAAAGGTATGGATGTATCGAGTCTGCCAGAGGAGGCAGCTCTCGGTGCAAGGTTTTATGACGAAGGCAAGGAGGGCGATGCACTGGAGATCCTGAAAAAATACGGTGCCAACTCTCTGCGCATCCGTCTCTGGAACGATCCTTACAGTGAGGACGGCAAGCCTTACGGAGCCGGTACCAGTGACTTTACAAAACTGGTGGCACTGGCTTCCGCAGGCAAAAAGCTGGGTTACAGCTATCTGCTGGATCTGCATTACAGTGATTTCTGGGCAGATCCCGGCAAACAGTTTCCTCCCAAGGAGTGGGCGTATGCAGATGCCAATGCACTGGAGAAGTATGTGTATGATTACACGAAGGATGTGCTGCTGAAATTAAAGCGTCTGGATCTGCTTCCGGAGATGGTACAGGTAGGTAATGAGATCACCAATGGCCTGATGTGGCCTCATGGAAAATGGGACAATGTTGACAATATCGCCCGGTTTATCAGTGCGGGCATCCGTGCAGTGAGAGAAATATCCCCGGATAGCCGCGTGATGCTTCATCTGGACTGTGGCGGCAACAATGCCCGCTGCAGAGAATGGTTTGATGCCTATGTACAGAGAGGAGAGGACTTCGATGTCATCGGACTGTCCTATTATCCCTTCTGGCACGGAACCATTGATGATCTGACCAATAATATGAATGATCTCTCACAGAGATATCAGAAGGATGTCATTGTGGCAGAGGTATCCATGGGCTTCACCATGGAGGACTATGCAGACAGGGAAAAGCTGTCACCGGAACAGCGCAAGGGCATTGCGACCAAGCCCCACCTTGCGGAGGCGGTAGAGTATCCTATGACACCGGAAGGACAGGCTGCATTCATGCAGAAGGTCATGGAACGCATTGCGCAGGTTCCGGATGGCAGAGGAAAAGGCTTCTATTACTGGGAGCCGGCATGGATCCCGGTTCCGGGTTCCGGCTGGGCAACGCCTGCTTCCTTAAAATACATACAGGATCCGGGACCGTGCGGCAACGAGTGGGCAAACCAGGCATTGTTTGATTATGAGGGCAATGCGCTGCCGACGTTAAAACTGATCCGTGATTTTAAGGCATAAAAAGTATTGCTGTCTGGAGATAAAAGAGTGTATAGAAAATCCTGCAATATTTATGTAAAAATGTTGCAGGATTTTTTGCACTTTGTTGCAGTTTGCGTTTCAGCCATTGCAAAGGAATTCGGATGCGTTATAATAGGATTATCAGAGAAAACGAAACAAATGCATCCTGCTTTTACGGGAAAGGAAAACAGACGGGATGACGTGGAACAAAATAAGAACAAATGATGTATTGTAAAAAGGAGGATTTAAGATGGTTTGGGAGAACGTACTGGCAAAGTTTAAAGAGTTATTTGGCGGCGAAGGAGAGATTGGTGTTTATTTTGCACCGGGACGTGTGAATATGATCGGTGAGCATAC
>OGOQ01002266.1_pt1 | contig 12332 bp, 9 predicted proteins | sample 1552691 | NCBI WGS metagenome assembly OGOQ01 (sample SAMEA2580209, study PRJEB22360) | human gut metagenome | biome: human gut; feature: human-associated habitat; material: faeces | place: Denmark | collected 2008/2010
AAGAAATTATCTGGTACAGTGATATGGATTTTCTTGGAAGGGCAAAAAAAGATGGTTTAAGTACAAGGCTGAAAGATCCGCATCTGGTAAATGAAATTATGAAAATTGCACAGGATGAACAGCTGCAAAATATAGAGGATGATGAAAAGATAAGCTTATGGTGAATAAGAAAAGTGAATGTAAAATAGAAATATAAAAGCCAGATAATCCAATGCCATTTGGAATTAAGGTAAAAACTGTATGAGGAAAATGCCATTCTGGAAGTTTTTACTGTAAGTGATACCAAAGCCTGTATCCGTGTAAAAGGAACGATTGATTATACAGTGGTTTTACAGAAAACAGAGCATGGCGTTACGATTGCTTGCAATTGTTCGTATCTTAGAGAATGGTAGCACAAGGTAGCTGTATTACTGTATCTTAAAAAGTATCGCATCCAGTATTGAAAATCGAACACAGAACGGTCACGATAGAGATTAGTCATTTGGATGATTTTAAGTTTGAGGTTAAGGAACAGCTGTATGAACTGGATGTAAATGATGAGGATTTATCGCATGAGGAATGACTGTATTTACGCTATCAGACATTTCAACATGAAAGGCATGTGGAAACCAAGCTACAAATGCTGATTTACTTATCAAGAAAATTGTAGTATCACCTGATGTATGGATGGTGATTTTTAAGGATCTGAATCAGAATCCTGAGTCTGTAAAAGCGGTAATTTCAAACATGAAGGAACAGGATATGATTTTCATGCTAAGTGAAGCTATACGGACTGTGGAAGAATCTGGTTCCTCAGCATAGGAAGCATGGATGATATGCTTTCAGGAGAGAATTCTGGAATTGGAAGATGTATTCGCTAATGCAGGTATGTAAGGCAGGATAACAGGAAAGTCAAAACTGTAATCATGTTCATATAAAAAATCGGAGGTCCCCATATGGATGAGCATTTTATTTATATCGTACTGGAAATCGTATCGGAAATACCCAAAGGAAGCGTCGCAACCTATAAACAGATTGCGGAGCTGGCCGGCAGAGAGCGTAATGCCAGGCAGGTTGGCAAGATTCTCTCCGCATCCACCCTGTATGGCGAATACCCGTGCCATCGCGTCGTTAACAGTGCAGGCAGAACGGCTCCGGACTGGGATGAACAGAAAAATCTTCTCATAGACGAGGGCGTCACCTTTAAACCAAACGGAAACGTTGATCTCAAAGCCTGTCAGTGGAAGATATAAAGCAAGCACCTCTATCAAAAGAACCACCAGCAAAACCCAAACAGAGGCACGCATAACCTGACGGGTGAACTTCCCAACTGCTGAGTGACAAATTATTTTCAAAAAGCATACATCAACCGTGCAGTTTCTAATGAGAAACCATCATTTCCGGAATTCATGCTAACAGATTCGGAAAAAGTGTCTTATAATGTAACTGACAGGGGAATTCTCCCCGCAAACTTTACAAGCCAAGGAGCAATCGATTATGGAAAAAAATATACGTCTGGTTATCTGTGATATTGACAGTACCCTCGTTACTTCCGAAAGAGAACTGACACCGAGAACAAGAGCTGTCATCCATCAGCTTCACACAAAAGGAATTTACTTCGGCATCGCATCGGGCCGGCCATTGGATGAACTGGCAAAAAAAGCAGCACTGTGGGGAATCTCATACCCCTTTGATGTCCTGATCGGCATGAACGGCTCCGAGCTTTGGGATAACCTTTATCAAAAGGAATACAGCTACTTTAAAATGAAAAAGGAGTGGATCAAAGAAACAATGGAGCTGATGAAGCCCTTTGATTCCAACTGCTTTATCTATCGCGATGACTGCCTGCTCTGTGAACGCGATGATGCACAGATGCGCAAATCCGCCCTAACCAGTGACAAGCATATGGTTGTCGTGGACTCTCTCTCTGTCATGTATGAGCAGGAAAACGCTAAAATCATGTATCGTGTCAAAGAAGATATCGTGGATGAAATCGAACAGTATTTGAACGAACATCCATCTCCTTACTATAAAGGCTTCAAAACACAGCCGACCCTCATTGAATTTGCAGATCAGCGGGTATCCAAAGCCTATGCACTGAAAAAATTCTGTGAATGTAACAGAATAACACCGGAAGAGGTCGTTGCCTTTGGCGATACGACCAATGACAATGACATGCTGGCATACAGCGGTCTGGGTGTCTGTATGATCAATGGCAGCGATGATACCAAAGCAATTGCAGATGATATCACCGCATACAGCAATGATGAAGACGGCTTTGCCAGATACATGGAAGAGCATTTTCTGAAATAACAGAGGCATACAGATAAATATCTCTCGCTTATCCGCTTTGCCAGATACATGAAAGAGCATTTCTTGAAATAACAGAGGCATACAGGTAAATATCTCTCGCTTATCCGCCTAAACACAATAGACATACAGGAACGCATCTTCATTGGATTGTTGCAGCCTGCATGCAGACTCTAACATCCCCCCTCTGCAGGATCAGTAATTTCATATGAACAAGAAAACGCAGCATTCAATCACCATTACTGACAATAACATACCTGTAGGAATCCCTGGTTTATGACGATCTACAAACGAACGCATATCCAAAGAACACAGCCTGCACAAAACACGATAAAGCCCATAGAAAAAGTATCCGTAAGGATTCACTTCCAACAGGAATAAATCCTATCGCCATCGGATACTTTTTTACTACACAATTCTTTCCTCTTGTTATTATCACACAAAATTCAATAAACATGCCAATCAACACGTTTAGATTCACACCTATTGCTGTTCCTTTACTCCATGCTCTTCAAAGACTCCACCATATCAATATGATTCAGTACACGGTTTGTAATCAGATTCACAACAACAGCGAACCCAAAGGATAACAGCACCGTATACAGATAACTGATCGGGCGTATAGTCACCGCAAAATGGATGGACGGCATATTCAGCACATACGTAAGACTCTGCGCAAGTATCGTACCGGCAGGAAGCCCAACCAGAATACCCAGCAAGGTCAGAAGCAGCGTCTCCTTATTCACATAGGAATGCACTTCCTTATCATAAAAGCCCAGCACCTTGATGGTCGCAAGCTCCCGTACCCGCTCTGAAATATTTGTAGTCGACAACGTGAACAGAACAACGAAGGCAAGAGCGGCAGCCATGGCTAAAATCAGATACACAACCGAGGTTATCAGGGAAAAGGAGGTTTCAAATGCATTCTGCATCGACGAAGTGCTTACAACAGACAACACATCATCCCGCTCCTCCAGCTTCTGCACATACCTGTCCTTCTGCAGTTCACTGACCTTACCCTTATAATTCGCCAGCACTGCATTATCCTCATAAGAGCCGAACAGCTTCTCATAGGTGTTTTCACTCATATAAATCGTATTTCCCAGGTAATTCTGAACGATCCCCGTGACCTTTACACGCTCTTCCTTCAGATCGCTGTTTTGCACACGTATCGTATCCTTCACAGAAAAATCCAGAACCTGCGATGCATTCTGTGTCACATATACATCGCCCTCCTCAAGCGTTACCGGATCACAGTTCAAATCCTCCAGTGAGAGATACGAAGCCACATCCGCCTGTTTGGAAAAGACCATCAGCTGTACGCGCTCTTCCTTATTTCCGCTGCTCTTGATTGTGGCATTATCCACCAGCAGAGCCATGCACTCGCTCACCTCATCATTCTTTGAAAGCGATTGATATACATGCGCTTCATCCGTCATCACCATGAGATCATAGCGGTAAATATGCTCATACTGTCTCGGAATCAAGGCACTGACGGAATCATTGATCGCCATGGCACACAGCACCAGCGCACTGCAGCCCATAATCCCGAACACCGTCATCAGCATTCGTTTCTTATAGCGAAACAGATTCCTTGCCGTAACCTTATTCAAAAACGTCAGATTTCTCCATAACGGACGAATCCGCTCCAGCAGAACTCTTGCGCCTGTTCGTGGCGCCTTAGGCCGCATCAGTACAGCCGGCATATGCTTTAGCTCTTCGTGAACCGCAATCCACACGGCAACCAGTATCCCACCAGTAAACAATGCAATTCCACCGATTCCATACCATGCGTCAAACTGCAGACTGTAATTCGGAATCAGGTATAATGTCTGAAAGATACGGAACACAAACTTCGGAAGCAGAAGGAATCCGCCGATATCCCCGATGATACCTCCCAGCAGACAGGCACTCCCCGCATACAGGAGATATTTCTTCATAATTTCTATATTTCGGAACCCCAGCGCCTTGTAGGTGCCGATCAACAGGCGTTCTTCCTCAACCATTCTGGTGATTGTCATTAACGCAATCAGAATCGCAACCGTAAAAAATACAATAGGGAAGGCTGTACCAACCGCCTCGATGGAAGCCGCATCACTTTCAATATTGCTATAGCTGGAAAGTGATGAACGATCCTGGATGTACCATTTCGGATGCTGAATGGAAGAGGTATCCACATGGGCAGCGGCCTGCGGATCGACTGCATATGCCGCAAGCTTCATCTGCTCCACCAGCTCGTCATAGCGTCTGTCCTCCTGCTGCTGCTTCACATCCTGTTCCAGCGTTTTCTTTGCCCGTTTGATCAGCGCCTCATATTCCTGGGAATACGACGCCATATCCCGGCTGCCCTTCACCTGTACATAGGCTGCCGTATATGCAGGGAAAGAAATACCGTCCTCCCTGATAAAGCATACATAACGGCTGGCTGAAATGGAGCGAAAGGAAGCTGCCCCGTCTTTGTTGTTCAAATCCGAAGGGTCCTGTACGATGGCCGATATGGTGTAAGTACTTCTAATCTGCGATGGTTCATGAAACTGAATCGTATCACCGATTGTTTTTTCGCTGTCATCCGCATAGGTTTTGGAAACAGCAATCTCTTTCTCGTTTTCAGGCAGTCTCCCCTTCAGGAGATAAGGTGTATTCAACTGTCCGCCCAGTGTCTGCACATCCATATTCTGTGAACTGCCATTTACGGAGGTGTACACCGTTTCACGATAGACGCCTTCTGCGCGCTCGATCCCATTCGCCTTTCGCAATGCCGCAAGATCGTCCTCGTTCAGCCCCATCGTTGACACAACCTGAATATCGAATACCTGCTGTTCATCGTAAAACTGATCCGCACTGTATCGCAGATCGTCACAGGCCGCCTTCAGACCACTCAGCATCATGACACCAAGCGCAGTGATAATCAGGATGGAACAAAAGCGCTTCTTATTGCGGAATATCGTTCTGCGGATATCTTTATTGGATGCTTTCATCATCTCACCACGCAATTTCGGAAATCGGCAGCGGTGTATTGCGTACCATTTCGCTGACTGTACCATTTTTAAAGCGAATAATGCGATCCGCCATCTGGGCAATGGCCGCATTGTGCGTAATGATGAGTACGGTCATCCCTTCCTGGCGGCTCAGCTTCTGTAACAGCTCCAAAACCATCCGCCCGCTTTGATCATCCAGCGCACCGGTCGGCTCATCACAAAGCAGCAGCTTCGGCTTTTTGGCGATGGCTCTGGCAATGGCAACCCGCTGCTGTTCTCCCCCAGAAAGCTGCCCAGGGAAATTACTGCTTCGATGGGACAATCCGACGAGCTTCAGAATTTCACCTGCATCCATGCTGTCCTTCTTCATCTGATTTGCCAGCTCGATATTCTCAAGGGCGGTCAGATTTGGTACCAGATTATAAAACTGAAATACAAACCCGATATCATAGCGCCGGTATTCCACCAGCTGTCTGCGATTGCAGGCGGTGATATCTCTGCCATCCACAAGCAGCTGTCCGCTGGTGGCGGTATCCATACCGCCCAGAATATTCAATGCCGTCGTCTTGCCGGCACCTGATGGTCCCAGAATGACCGCAAGCTCGCCCTGCTCTACGCAAAAGCTGGCACCGTCCAGCGCTCTGGTTATGACATCTGCACGATGATAATGCTTTGCGATGTTGTCAAATGTGATATATGCACTCATAAAGTCCTCCATAATTCCTATGAACTATTATAAAATGGAACGTAAAACGTATCAATAAACAATATACAACACGTTGTTGAGTGATTGAAATACAGCGGACGGCATGGTATCATAAAGCAAGGTGAAGCGTGAAAGAAAAGCTGTGCAGGCAGCCTTACATGATTAGAACCGACGATGTGCAATACCTGTATGATTATGGTGTTCATTCACAACTCTTATCCCCGTGATACGCGTTCCTCATCAGTACGTTTACCAGCAAAATCATCAGCTCCACGTACATGTTCTGCAGTGTTATAAACTACACAGCTAACGATTCTTTCAGAAGCATGTATTCCCGTTATTCCATCCGATTCTATGCCAGCGTAACACTCTTATCATACAAAAAGCAACCCGACAGCGGCATAGAACGAAGCAGCTTTGCTTAGGTACTATGTGTGTACCACCCTATAAACATCCAGTGCTTTCCTGATAGTGCTGCATAATAGAAAGTGCATAATGAAAAATCCAAAACACCGCCATGTTTCATAGCTATGCATGAATTTTCAGAAAGAAGGGAAAAGCCACTATGAAAAAACAACCGCAGATTACAGAACAGACAAAGGACAAGCTGCGCTCAGCCTTCTGGACACTTTATTCCAGTAAGCCGATCGATAAAATCACCATAAAGGAAATCACAGATCTAGCAGGCTATAACCGTGGAACCTTCTATTTGTATTATAAGGATGTCTATGATATCTTTGCATCGATTGAGACGGAGCTGTTGCAGGCGTCTGAGCAGATTCTTGAAACGGCAAGAGAAAGCGAGCTGTCCGGGTTAAAAAATCATATGAGCATGATTATGGCGCTGGCAAGGAAATATTCCGCCTATGTAAGTGTATTGCTGCGAGACCCCTCCAGCAACCAGTTCAGCAGAAAGCTGCGGGAAATGATCTGGCCAATACTGCGTCCGTATGTAATCCAGCATCCCTGTACAAAACAGGAGGAAAGCATTCTGGAGGAATTTTACCTCTGCGGTCTGCTTGCCGCAATATCAAGCTGGGTCAAAGAGGAGGAGCCGCTTCCCATTGATCAGTTTATCAGCTTTGTGTTATCCAATGTGCTGCCATTCAGCAAGGAAGCTTGAATACAGTGTTTTGCAGGCCATCAGGAATGTATGCAGGAAGCATCGGTACTTTGATTTTGCGCATACAGAATAGTAGAATTATCTGTAGAGTATCCACTTGTATAAAGGACGATAGAACCATCTGTGAATTGCATACAGGGCTGTAGGAACTCCTGCAGCAGTCTGATGAGGCTGAGCATGAATTATGAAATGAGAGGAGAGGGTGACGATATGAGGATAGCTATTGTAGAGGATGAGCAAGCTTTAGCCTTGGAACTGCATGCACTCCTGCAGAAGATGGGGAATCATGCTGATCTGTATTCCAGCGGAGAACAGTTTCTGTTCGCATGGGAGGAACAGCCCTATGACCTGGTGTTTCTGGATATTCAAATGCAGGGACTGAACGGGCTGGAAACAGCAAGAAGGCTGCGTAAAAAAGATACGCACGCTTATCTTGTATTTCTGACGAACGATCCCTCCTTTGTATTTGAGGGCTATGAGGTGGATGCTGTCCGCTACTGGCTGAAGCCGGTACAGGAGGACAAGCTTTGCCAGCTTTTGGATCAGCTGGAAGCACCGAAAGCGTATCTGTTATGGTCCATCGATGGAGAGCTGCGCAAGCTATATGAGGAGGATATTTATTATTTGGAGAGTGATGCACATTATGTACGCTGTCATCACTGTAAGGGAATCTTTCGCATGAAGGGCAGCTTCCAAAAGGTATGCGCCGAACTTTCCGGCGACTTTCTCAACTGCCATCGCAGCTACTGTGTGAATCTGAATCATATCCATGCACTGCGCAAGGACGGCTGTATGCTGGATAATGAGGAATGCATTCCGGTAAGCAGAGGAATGAAGCAGCGGGTGCAGGAGGAAATCATGAAGCGCTGCAAGCGGGATTTGTTATGCAGATTCTGATACTGCTGCCGCTGCTGGTTCACCTGTGGCTGCTTCGGAAACAGAAAAACAGACTGCTGTGGGAAGGCGCAGCTTCCCTGATCGTCTTTTCTGCACTCCTGTATACAGGAGATCGCCAGCTGTATGCCGCATTTCTTCTGCTTATTTTTATCATGGATACCGCAGGGGAATATATCCTGCATATCATCGTACCGGTTTTTATCCTGCTGACCTGGCCGCTGTCGTATGCCCCCTTTGTCTGGACACTGATGGAGCTTGTGCTTGTACTCTATGATAAGCTGATGATCCGCAGCTATGAACAGCAGCTGCAGGAATATCAGAATAAGGTATTTGACCGGCAGGTGCAGGAGGTGGAGCATATGTATACCACCATGCGTGCATGGCGGCATGACTATCATAATCATCTGCAGAACCTCAAGGCGAAGCTGCGCAAAGGTGAGGTGAAGGAATCTCTTCGCTATCTGAATGAGCTGGAACAGGAGCTGGATGATATCCGGCAGCTGGTGGAAACCGGGAATGCCAATATGGATGCAATTCTCAACTCCAAGCTGTCTCTGGCACTGGCGCAGGGAATCGATATCAACGTAAAGGCAAGTGTTCCGAAAAGCATACCGTTTCAGGATACGGATATGTGTGCCCTGCTGGGGAATCTTGCGGATAATGCGGTGGAGGCCTGTGCAAAGGTAAAGGAACAACCGTTTTTACGACTGTATATCGGTTTGTACAAGGGACAGCTGTATATCTCCTGTACCAATGCCACCAGTGAAGTGGTGCGTAAGCTGGATGCGGATTATGTGACAAGGAAACGCGGCAATCACGGACATGGGTTAAAGCGTATGAACCTGATTGTTGAAAAATATGATGGCTTTATACAGCGGAAAAATGAACCGGGAGTATTTATTACAGAGATTATGCTGCCGCTGCAGGAATCTGAATTACTCTGAAGGAAAATGCTGTGGAGAACACTGATGAGGTATTCTTGCTGTATGCATCAGCCTCTGCACTGGCATAGTCCGGTTTCAGTTAAACTACACCATATCCTGTTATGGAGAAGGGTTACAACCATTCGTGTACGGAAATCTGCAATTCGTGCACGTTTTGTTATCTTTGAGAGCTTTTGTTCTATACTGCAGATGTGAGGTGAGAATATGAAAAAAACGATACCGGGAAACATGCTGTATCTGCTTAAAATTTTATGGAAAATCGACCGCAGTACCTTTTGGAGTATGCAGCTTCACATTCTGCTCGGTGCGATTGTTCCCTTTGTTTCTGTATTGATTCCCAGTGTGATTATAAATCTGTTGTTGAAGGAACGCGCATTATCAACGTTTGTACTTGTGCTGGGAGGACTGTTGCTGCTGTATGGGATCCTGCAGGGACTGGTCAGCTATTTAAACGAATACAATGCATTTGCGTTCATCAAAAGCCGTGGACTGTATTTTGTCCGTAATGTATATCTGGGAAGAGCCCATCTGGATTATGCTTTACTGGAAAATGAGGAATACAAGAAAATACTGGAGGACGCGGTAGAGGCAATCGAATCCAATAACAGCGGGCAGGAGGGGATGTTCCATGACTTCATCATCTTTGCCACATCGCTTCTGGGACTGGTACTGTATGCACTTGCAAGCTCTGGACTCAGTATATTGTTCGTCCTAGGTCTGCTTCTGCTCGTGGTTTTGCAGTATGCATTGTTTTCCATCGCCAGACATTATGAATATTCACACCGCCCTGAGCTGGACGGCTATCTGATTGAAACGCGCTACCTGAATCAGATTGCATACGATACAGCGGCAGGCAAGGATATTCGTCTGTATCAGCTGCAGGACTGGATCAATGACAAATTTGAACATGTAAACCGTTTGATTGCCCGTATTCGCGCAAGGGATTACAGTGCCTATATGCTGGTGGATACACTGGGAATTCTGCTGGATTTTGTGCGTGATATCGCCTGCTATGCATTCTTGATCAATCAGCTGATTGCAGGAATGGCAATAGATGAGTTTGTGTTTTATCTCGGTATTATTTCCGGTTTTTCTCTTTGGTTTAAAAAGGTGGAGGAAAGCTATGCGAGAATGTCGGTAAACAATGTGCTCATTAACCGGATGCGTACGGCATTGCAAATGAAAAACAGGATGCATCATGGCAGCGGTGTCAAATTGGATCAGAAAGAGATAACGATCACCCTTGATCATGTATCCTTTTCCTATCCGAATCAGGATAGAAGCATATTGGATGATATTTCCTTTACTCTGCATGCGGGACAAAAGCTTGCACTGGTCGGCGCAAACGGAGCCGGAAAAAGCACAATCGTAAAGCTGATTCTAGGCTTTTATACACCAAGTGCGGGAAGCATTTATATCAACGGCACGAATATACGTGAGCTGGATCTGGATGATCTGTACGCACATATCACAGGGATTTTTCAGGACGCTGTGATGCTGAGCTATTCCATTGCGGAAAATGTAAGCATGCAGGATATCACCGATACCGATCTGCAGCGGGTGAACGATTGCCTGAAGCGCTGCGGACTCTGGAATTTTATATCCGCACTTCCACAGCAAGAGCTGACGCATATTGGCAAGGATATCGAAGAGGATGGGATTCAGCTGTCCGGAGGTCAGAAGCAAAAGCTGTTTATGGCCAGAGCGCTGTATCGTGACTTTGGATGTCTACTGCTGGATGAACCAACTGCGGCGCTGGATGCACTTGCAGAAAAAGCGCTATATGAAAGCTATCACGAGCTGACACAGGGAACCTCCAGTCTGTTCATTTCGCATCGGCTCAGCTCCACGAGATTCTGTGATGAAATTCTCGTGCTTGATCAGGGACATATCGTAGAGCGGGGAAGCCATGAGGAGCTGCTGGGAAAACAGGGAATTTATGCGGCGATGTTTCAGGCACAATCGCAATATTATGAGGAAGAGGGTGATGGATGTGAATGCATGGCAGGAAATTAAAAAATTTACCGGTATTGTTCGCTTAAGCAATCCGCATATTGTCTGGATTTGGGGTGGCTATGGAATTACAAATGCGCTGTCTCCGTTCATTACCCTGTATTACTCCGCAGAAATCTTGAATCAGCTGATTGTAAAAGAATATACAGCTGCATTTCAAACGGCGCTTCTCATGTGCACAGGGGTACTGATCTGCTCCCTGCTGGCAAAGGCGTTTTATAACCGTCTTCAGGTCATCTGTCGTATAGCGGTACAGCGAATTGATCAGAAGCTGCTGTATAAGGCGATGCGCATGGAATATGAGCTTATGGAAACACAGGAAACCATGGATACGCTTAGAAGAACACGGAATTCCAGCAATGGCTCCGGTAAGATTGACTCTGCAATCGAGAATTTCGCATTATGCAGTTCCTCACTCTGTACGATTCTTCTGGCACTGCTTGCGTTAGGTACTTTGATGCTGCAGATTCGCACCTGGGATATATACCTTCTTCTTCTGCTGGCAGTTCTGGCTGTATTTCTGCTATTTAAGAATGCATTCGCAAAGAAGCACGGTGCGCTGCTGGAAAAGCTCTGTAAGGAAAACGATCATAACAATGCTTTGGTTAATTACCTGTGGAGTCTGTTCTACAGGATGGAAACGGCTAAGGAAATCCGTCTTTATCATATGGATCCGCTGTTTGAAGTGAAAAATGAAAAGCTTATGCAGGATCCGGCTTTCCGCAGCTTCGGAAAGGATAACGGAAAGCTGCTGTTTCAAAGTGATTTGCTGGGGCAGGTACTTTCCTTCAGTGCCTACATTTATGTAGCTACCCTGGCTATGCGCTCCATTATATCCATCGGACAGGTATTGTATATGGCTGGCATCATCCTGAAGGCAGTGGATGCGATTGCACAATTTCAGGTAGACTATGCACAGCTTCGCCATCAGCTCTCCTATCTGAATGCATTTTATGATTTTCTGCACCTTCCCAATATGCATTATGATGGAACGCTTCCCATTGAAAAGCGGGATGACGGAGAATACGAGTTTGAATTCCGTCATGTTTCCTTCCGTTATCCGCAACAGAAAAACGATGTCCTGCATGACGTGAATATTCGGTTTCATTTAAAGGAAAAGCTGGCGATTGTGGGGATGAACGGCGCCGGAAAAACCACGTTTGTGAAGCTGCTTTGCTGGCTGTATGATCCAAGTGAGGGTGAAATATTATTGAACGGTATTAATATTCAAAAGTACGATTATGCGGAATACACAAGTATCTTCTCTGTCGTATTTCAGGATTTTGCGTTATTCTCCTATCCGCTGGATGAAAATGTCGCAGGAGCATCGGCACCAAACGCCAAAAGGATTGCGTCTGTCCTGCAGCGGCTGGGTATATGGG
>OGOQ01002278.1_pt1 | contig 12277 bp, 8 predicted proteins | sample 1552691 | NCBI WGS metagenome assembly OGOQ01 (sample SAMEA2580209, study PRJEB22360) | human gut metagenome | biome: human gut; feature: human-associated habitat; material: faeces | place: Denmark | collected 2008/2010
TTCGGTGTGGATGAATTTGTCTTTGGTGCCCCGCAGCCGGAAGAGGTTGGCCAGCGTCAGCAGGAACAGGACGGGCATTCGCCTAAGGGCGTGTCCCAGCCGGGCGTCGGCCTGCTCGTCGGGCAGCGCCATCGCCATGGCCAGGAGCAGCAGCAGGACGGCCACCCACCATTTTATCGAACCCATGGGTGCGCATACCGTCATCACGACGGCCCACAGGGGCACCAGCCCCAGCAGCAGGATGCGCGGCGGCAGGCTCCATTGCAGCAGCTTGTCGCAGTAATCCGTATTCCCCGAGAGGATTGCTCCCGGAAGCTGCCTTACGGCCGATGAAAGGGCGTAGAACTGCGCCGCTATCCAGCGCCGCCGCTGGTTGTAGTAGGTACCTTCGCCCTGTACCTTTTCGTCCAGCACGCGCACGTCGTCCAGGTAGTCGATGTAGATGCCCTGCCTCAGCAGCAGCGCTTCGAGCTCCTTGTCCTCGCCCGAAGTGGTGCAGCAGGCGATATTTTCGCGGAACCATTTGTAATCGAAGGCCATGCCCGAGCCGATCAGCGCCGAAGAGAATCCCAGCGCCACATGCCCGCGACGGAAAATCGAGTTGTTGATCTCCTCGCTCGCCGCATCGAGTACGGCGGTGTCCGTGTCGCGGTTTTTGGCCGTGCGGTGTGCCTGCACGGCCTGGATGCCGCTGTCGAGGGCGTCGTTCATGCGGGCGATGAACTCCCTGCCCGCCAGGTTGTCGGCGTCGAGTATCGCCACGGCCTCCGCGCCGTCCGGGCCGATTTCCCCTACGGCGAAGTTGAGCGCCCTGGCCTTGGAGCTGTTCTCGAAGGAGGCTTCCAGCACGCGGATCGGCATCCGGCGCAACTCGGCGAGCGTGGCCGGTTGCAGCCGGTCGGCGATGACGACCACCTCGTGCAGTTCCTGCGGATAGTCCTGTTGCAGCGCGGCCTGTGCCGTACGGACGATCACCGCGTCGCTTTTGTAGGCCGGGATCAGCGTCACGAACCTGCGTTGCCGCCGTGCCGGGGGATAGGTGTCCTTGCGTGAGCGAGTCGAGGCGGCCGCAAAGACGAAGAGGTAGAGCACCGGGAGTCCCAGCACGAAGACGAATATCCAGTCGAGGATGTCGAGCAGCAACATCATACCGTTTTGTTTTTCAGGGTGAAGAAGCCTCCGGCACCGTGCCGTATGGCCTTTGCCAGGTCGCGGCGCCCGTGTGCCAGCGCCGCGGCGATGCTTTTGGGCACGGCGATGAGGAGCTGGTAGGCGACGGAAAGCATCCGGGCGGTGCCGTGCAGGTTCCGCCATGCGAACAGCAACCGGTTGCGGGTCAGGTAGTAACTTCTCAGGGGACTTTGCTGTCCGGTCGTCGCGCTCTCCTTGTGGAATACTGTGCAACGGGGGTCGTAGGCTATTTTCCAGCCTTGTTCACGGATACGCACCGACCAGTCGAGTTCTTCGTAGTAGAGGAAATAGATGTCGGGCATCGGCCCGGCTTTTCGGGGTACTTCGCGCCGTACCATCATCGCCGCGCCGTGGGCGTAGGGTGTGTCGCGCGGCGTGTCGAACGACCCGTCGTCGGGCATCCCGAAGCCGATGAGCGCATTGCGCAGCGTGACGTGCGTCAGGGGCGTATACCCGGCGAACTGGATATGCCGCGGGGGTGCGAAAAACCGGATCTTCGGGCATACGGCACCGATCGCGGGGTTGCCCGCCAGGGTTTCGCAGAGGTAATGCAGCGTATCGTCTTCGACCTCGGTGTCGTTGTTGAGCAACAGCAGGTAATCGCCTGCCGCGGCTGCGAACCCCAGGTTGTTGCCTCCGGCGAACCCCAGGTTGCGCTCGCTGCGCAGTGCCTTGATCCCCGGGTAGCGTTCGCGCAGCATGGCCGCCTCGTCGCGGGCGGAACCGTTGTCCACCACGATGATCTCCAGCGGCGCGGTGACGTGCCGCCGCAGCGATTCGACCATGGCGCAGGTGAGCCAGTAGCCATTGTAATTGACCGATATGACCGAAATCAGCGGTTTCATGCTATTCGTAATTTTCCCTTGCGTGCGGCCGTTGTGCGGACATCGCCCTGTCCAGTATCTCCTTGCGCGCCAGTTCACGGTCGAAACGCGGTGCGAGGAAGATGAAACCCATGCTCATGTAGAGGATGGCGCCCGTGGGGATCTGCCCCAGGATCTCGTTGGCATAGGCCATGACCACGATGCCCGAGATTCCCGCCGTAAGCGCCGCCGTGAATCCCCTCAGCTGGGTGTTCCTCAGTTTGAAGACCACCAGGTAGGCGCCCCGCGCCAGGATGTAGAGCAGGATGCCGATGTGCAGCAGGATGCCGACGACACCCGTTTCGACCCAGACCATCACGAACCACGAGTCGGTCGGAATCTGCGACAATGCCGCATTCGGGGCGAAGGTCTTGGCCTTGCCGCCGCCGTGTCCCAGTCCGGCGCCGAAAGGCTTGTCAGCCATCAGTTCGCGCAGTTTGGCCTGGTTTGCCAGGCGCACCTGGAACGAGGGGTCGTTTGTGTTGAAGGCGCTGCGGGCACGCCGGATAATGCTGTTTCCCTGTCCGATGGTGGTGAATTTCAGGAATATGAAGGCTGCGATGATCAGGAAAACACCCGCGCCGATCATCTTGATGTTGCGCGACATCATGATGAAGGCCGAGTAGCCCACGAACGGTACGGCCAGTGCGCTGCGGGTTCCCGAGATCAGCATGCCGTAGCATGCCGCGGCCGCCACGAGCAGCAGGTAGAGCTTCATCCACGAGTTGCGGTAGTAGAGTGCCGAAATCGAGAATACGACCATCGACAGCCCCATCGAGCCGCCGAAATTGGCCGCGTCGCTGAAGAACGAGAAGTAACGCACGCCGCTGTGGATGATGTGTGTCGAACGGCCGCCCAGCACGAACAGCCAGTAGTTCTCCGCGGCGTTAAAGCCGAAGAATTTCTGCATGCAGGCTTTCCCGACGGCGATCAGTGTCAGCACCGACCAAACGGCGAGCATGTATTTCAGGTATTTGTACTCGGTCATCGTGAGCTGCGTGAGCACGACGATAAAGAAGAAATAAAACGCGATCGACCGCACCGACGAGAACCATCCCGCGACCGAGACCGACTCCGGGTTCACTATTTCGAGGATGCAATAGGCCATCCAGATCGCCGCCACAACGGTCAGTCCCGAGCTGGCTCGCTTCCATTCGATGGGACGCATCAGGGCTTGCAGCGTTATTATCAGGAAGTTGTAGAAGATCAGTGCGTCGAGGATCATCCCGAACGGCAGGTCGTAGGCATAACGCGTGAGCGTCATGATGAAATAGTTGACCACGAACAGCCCGAGCATCGATATGGCGGGGTTGCGCAGCGTGACCCACAGGATGCACAGTGCAGCCGGGATCACCGAGACGGCCAGGCCGGCGAGCAACCCGTATTTGGTGAACGCCATGATGAGCACGGCCACGCCGGCGGCAAGCATTGCCCCGACGATGAGCCGGGGCACGCTGACCGGGGTGGTTATGCTGCCGTAGTGTTCCATGACGTGCCGCAGTTTATTTGACGGCCGTGAATCCGAACTGGCTGATCTGATACCCCAGCCTGCGAAGACGGCTGTAAGGGGGCATCAGGCCCGTGAAGGTTTGCACCACGTCGCGCCCCGCACAGTTGAGGCAGAGTACGACGGGGGTGCGCCCCGAGAGTTTTTCTGCCTTTTCGAAAAGCAGCTGGTCGGTATCTTTCCACGTGCGGTTCGCCGGGGCGATGACGATGCTCAGCGCCGCATGGCGCAGCAACTCCTTCGGGACGGAGCTCGTGGCGAAGGGCGGGTATTCCACCAGCACCACGTCGGCCTCGGCGAGGGGAACTTCGCCCGGGATGTCGCGCACGAAATCCCCGAGTTTCTCGGCCAGCAGGTACTCTTTGCGTTCGATGTCGAAATCCTTGTTCCACGATACGATGCGGACTTTCATGTTCGCTTCGCGGAAGAATGCCGCCAAGTGTTCGGCGATCAGGCTCTTTCCGTCCCCGCGCTCGGTGCTCAGGATATTGAGTACGTTGGGCTGTTTGGCCGGGTCGAAATAGTTGACTGCCGCATTGCCGATATAGCGGGATGCGATCTCGCGGTATTGCTTGGTAAACCTCCGTTGCCCGAAATAGGCTTTGCCGGGAAAGGCCCCGATGACCCGCCCCTTGGTGATGCGCTCGGCGCGGACTTTGTCACGCAGCGTGCGGTCGAGCAGTTCGAGCAGGATGAAGAATCCCAGTACGAACAGGAGCGTGGCGAGGCCTGCTGCGGCAACCATCATCTTGCGTTTGCTCGGTTCCGCCTCCAGGGGAAGCACCGGAGCGTTGATGATCTTCAGCGTTGCCGAGGTCATCTGCAGGTTCTTCTGCCGCAGGCGGGCCGTGTTGAGCGCCGTGAGGATCGAGAGGTAGGACTGTTCCGAGAAGTTGATTTCGCGCCCCTTGCGTTTCAGGGTCGAGCCCACGGGCGAGAACTGCGTATATTTCTGGTCGAGTTCCTGTTTGCGGAGCTTCATCACCGCCAGTTCGGCGCGGGATTTCTCGGCCAGCAGTACGGCGGCGAGCCACTCCGTCACGATCGAATTTGCCGAGAGTCCCTCCTTTGTATATTGTTGGTTGGCGATGTTCGTGGTGAGCTCCTGCAGGCTGCGGGTCTCCTCGCTCAGTTTCCTGCGTAACTGCCCCGTGTCGTTGCGGCTGGCGGGCATGGCCGTCCGGTCGGAAATACCTTCCGTGCCGTCGGTTTCGGGCTGGAAGGCCTCGGCGGCCGACAGGCGCGAATAGATGCTCCCGATCTTATGGAGTTTCTCGATGAACTCGGCGTTGTTGCGGAAAGTCTCCTGCAACCCTTCGAGCTGCCCCTCGATCGAGGCACGCAGTTTCTCGGCGCTCTCGAAGTTCAGCAGGATCTCCTCGTAGCGCAATTCGTAGTCGCGCGAGAGGGCGGCGATGTGCTTGGTCTGCTCGTCGTAGTTGATGACACGGTGCTGGACGTTGTAGTCGCGCAGCGAATCCTCCAGGTTGCGCAGGTTGTTGCCCACCCGCTCCAGCTCGGATTCGAAATAGGCGATGACGTTGTTCGTCTCGCCGAACCGCAGGTCGCGGTACTGCTTGACGAATTCGTCGTTGAGGATAATCAGCGTGTTGTAGACGATATACGGGTCGTCGTTCTCGTAGCTGATTTCCAGCATGTCGCTGTTGGCCAGCCTCTTGACCTTGATCTGGCTCAGCGCCTGGTAGCTGTAATACGGAGGGCTCCAGTGGAACATGCCGTAGACGTGGTTGTTATGGTCTATCTCTTCGTATTTGCGCAGGTTCTCGTAGGTGTTCTTTTCCGAAGTGTGGTCGACGAGCTCCATGACGTCCGGCGGGGTTTTGCTCAGCAGGTACCGTGAAGTACGTGCCGAGAGGTACTGGTTGTCGTTGTCCGGGTCGAGATGCGTAAGCCCCTGTGCGTAGAGGCGCAGCGAGACGTTCTTGAGCGTGGACTGCGACAGGATGATGTTGATCAGGTTGTCCATCGCGTTGTTGATGACGTTCCAGTCCTGGCGCGAGCCTTCGGTGGTCGTGATGTCGTATCCCGAGACGATGCCCGTGTAGATCGTCGTCGTGGATTTATAGTTGCGCGGCTTGGTACCCATCTTCAGGTAGACGAGCAGTGCGACCAGCAGCGGACAGAGTATCAGCCACCACTTGATGCGGTAAAGAAACCGCGCGGTATAGGCGATGTAATTCATATGCTATTCGGTTTCGGGCGCTTCTTTCGACACCCCGGGCATTGATATGGGTTTGTTGATGATCGGCGTGTGCGTGAGTATCTCGAGCCGCAGCAGGGCGTCGTTGAGGTTGCGCCGCACCTGCTCGTATTCGCGGGTCGCCGAGTTTTCGAGGCTCTTCTGGCGGCTCAGAGTCTGCGCGTCGAGCTTGCCTTTGACGAAGTCCACTTCGGTCATGCGGTATTGTGCCTCGGACGTGATCTTGGCTTCGGCGGCGCTCCGCAAAATCGAGAGCTGCTCGACGGCCGTGGTGTAGGCGTCGATGATCTTCATGCGCAACTCGTCGTACCAGCGGTCGAGGTCGTACTGGGTGTTCTCGATACGCTTCTTCTGCTGCTTGATCTTGTTGCGGCGGTTGAAAATCTCGTCGAGCGGGATCGAAAACGATGCCCCGACGTTCCACCAGCTTTGCTCGCGCCCGGTCGTGGTCGTCGTCCATATCGGGATGTTGCTGTCCTGATAATTCTGGTTGTAGATGTCCGACGACCCGTAGTTGTAGTTGGCGTTGAGCTTGAAATTGCGCATCCAGTTGCGGCGCACGGTTTTCAGTTCGCGCTCCTCGATCTCGCGGTTCGACTCGTAATAGCCGACCTGCGGTGCGTGGCGCGCATTCTCCATCAGTACGTGGAGCGGGGGAAGCTGCATGTCGATATAGTCTTCCGGGGTAAGCCGTTGCAGGTCGCTGTACTCGAATTCGGGAGGCGTAGGCTCGCTTTGCGCCGTAACGGCGGCGACAGCCAGCAGCAGCCAGAGTGTTAAGACGGCCCTTTTCATATGTTGCTGTTTATTATACATTTTCTTTCTGTATGAATGCGGTGAACGTGCGCAGGATTATTTTCAGGTCGAACCACGGCGACATTTGGCGGGCGTATTCGATGTCGAGCTGCTTTCGCTGCTCGGGCGAGAGCTTTCCTGCCTGCCCGCGTTTTTCGACCTGCCACAGCCCCGTGAGGCCCGAGGGGCACATGAACCGTTCGATATATTCGTCGCTCGTGAGACGTTCGGCTTCGTAGAGGGGCAAAGGGCGGTTGCCCACGACCGACATGTCGCCCCGCAGGATGTTGAAGAGCTGCGGGAGTTCGTCGATGCTGTATTTGCGCAGGAAACGCCCCAGGCGCGTGATGCGGGGATCGTTCTCGATCTTCACGAACGCGTTTTCCTGTTCGGTTTCCAGCTGGTGGTGATGGGCCTCCTCGGGGATCACGAAATCGTCCGCATAGAGCATGCCGTTTTCGGTGTCCGCCAGCAGTTTGCGAATCTCGTCGTCGTTGAGCGCCATCTTCGCATCGTCTTCGGCGACGGGTTCCGAGGCATACTGGTTCAGATCCTCCAGCTCCTTGAGCCGCTGATCTGCGTCGGAGCGCATCGAGCGGAACTTCAGGAAATCGAAGATCCGGTAGTTGCTCCCCACGCGTTTCGACTTGTAGATGACCGGCCCCGGGCTGTCGAGTCTGACGGCCACGGCCACGGCTATGAGCAGGGGCGAGAGCAGGAGGATCGCCGAGAGCGATGCCGCGATGTCGAACGCCCGTTTCCAGAGCGGCATGCGGAACAACTCTACGTCGTTCCCGCTACCTGCGACGGGTTTGTGGACGAACGTATAGTCGGTCATGAATTGCAGTATGCGGAGGAAATCTGCGCGCGATATGTCGCCCGGTACGGCGCTGTTCACGCCGGCTCCGAGGTATGCGCGCCGCTCCTCCCCGGTCAGTTGCCCCGAGATGATGAGGATGATGCCGGCACCCGGGAACCAGGAACGCAGGAACCGGATGCTGCGGATGTCCTCCTCGCCCTGCTGTTCGTAGAGGATGAAGGCGTGGTCGTCCTTGAGCGGCCTCAACTTGCCCATAGCCGCACCGATGTCCCCTGCGATACGCATCTGTCCCTCGGTCAGCTCCGTGAAACGGGCCGTGTGGTTGCCTCTGCCTTTGATGTAGATGACGGGGTACTTCAATCCAAAATCTTTTTAATCCTTATTTTGAGTTCCTGCGGGTTGAACGGTTTGACGATATAGTCTTCCGCACCCTCTTCCAGCAGGCGGATGCGTTCCGAGGTGCTGTCCTCGCTCGAAAGCATCACGACCGGGATCTGTTTGAAGAGTTCGTTGAGCTTGAGGTATGCCAGGAATTCGTCGCCGCGCATTTCGGGCATGCGGATGTCCGAGATGATCAGGTCGGGCATGTTCCCCCGCAACAGCCATTCGATGGCCTGCGGCGGGTTCTGCATGTAAAAACATTCGTAATCCTGGTGGAGGTATGCGAAAAGGATTTTTGCGATTTGCTCCTTGTCATCTACGATCAGTACTTTCTTGCGGTTCATGTTCGGCGGTTCGTTGTCATCGGGTTTTTCCGGAACGGGAAGCGTCGCATGCTCGTTGTCCGGTTCCGGGCGGTTGTTTATTATTTACCTGGAATTCCGGAGCGGGCGTTGCAAACCGTGTCGTTTCCCGCTCCTGATCCGGATACCCCGTGCAAATATCGGTAAAAAAATTGGCATTATAAACTTTTAAGGTAATTTATATGTCAAAAACGCCCGGATTTCCCGTCCTGTTTTCGGGGTGCTGTTAATTTTTAAAGGGAAATATTTTATTATTAATCAAAAAAATGGTATTTTTGTGCAATTGTCCGGTCTTTGCCGCTGTCGGGCGATTTTGTTAAACCGATGAAGCGATGGAGTGTGACAATAGTGTAAATCCGGTCGGCAACCGTCCCCGCTTGCTGGTTGCCGAGGATAATCCGAGTAATTATAAGCTTGTCGAGGTGTTGCTGCGCCGTGATTACGACCTGTTACACGCATGGAACGGAAAAGAGGCCGTCGCCCTGTTTTCCGACAGCCGCCCCGACCTGGTGCTGATGGACATCAACATGCCCGTCATGGACGGCTATGAGGCGCTTCGGGGCGTGCGGGAGATTGCGCCCGATGTCCCCGTCATCGCACTTACGGCCTATGCGTTCGAGACCGACCGCCAACGCATGTTCCAGGCCGGCTTCAACGAATGTCTTGCCAAACCTCTGCGGGCGGATGAACTCCGTACGCGGATTACGGCGCTGCTTTCGCGATAGACAAGGAAAACTATGACCAGAAACCCCGTGATAAAATTTCGGATGCTTCTTTTCTGTTGCGCCCTGCTGCCGGTATTGCTCCGGGCGCAGGAGCCGCAGGAGAGGGAGAGTATCCTGATTATTTCCTCGTATAATCCGGATACGCGCCGCATGTCGGGCTTCATCGCCGAGTTCGAACGCAACATCCTGGCCTCGGGCGTACCGTGTGATATCTATGTCGAAACGCTCGAATGCAAGAGCATCAACGACGCACCTATCTGGATGTCGCAGACCGAGAACATGATTTCCCGGTATGAGAACAAGGGGCTTCGCGCCATCGTCCTGCTGGGGCAAGAGGCCTGGGCGTCGTTCGTCTCGCTGGGGCATATCCCCAAGGATGTGATGTGCTTCTGCTGCTATGTCAGTTCCAACGGCATCGTGCTCCCGCCGCCGGAGGACAGTCTCGGCATGTGGCTGCCCCCTTCGATCAATTACATGAACATGACGGACAGCCTGAACAATGTGGGCGGTATGCTCAACAAGTATGACGTCCGCCGCAATATCGAGCTGGTTCGTTCGCTTTTTCCCGAAGCCGAGAACATCGCCTTCATCTCGGATAACACCTACGGGGGTATTTCCCTCCAGGCGCTCGTACGCGAGGAGATGAAAAACTATCCCGACATGAACCTTGTGCTGGTGGACAGCCGCGAGGGGGATGATGCGATGCATGAGACCTATGCCTCGCTGTCGCACCGTTCCGCGGCGATACTCGGAACCTGGCGTGTGGGCCGCGACGGGGAGTACCTCATGCAGCGTTCGCTCAACGACCTGGTGCAGCTCAATCCGCGCATACCGGTCTTTTCGATATCCCAGATCGGCATCGGCGACGTGGCTGTGGGTGGCTATGTCCCCAAATACGAGAACGCCGCCTCGGTCATCGCATCGCAGATCAAGAAGTATTACGCCTCGGGGAAGATAGACGGGACGCATTTCCGCCTTACGGACGGCCAGTACCTCTTCGATTCGCGCAAGCTCAAGGAGTTGAAGATTGCCGAATACGCCCTGCCCAAAGGGAGTGTGGTCGAGGATACCGTAGCAGCCAAACTCTCGAAATATTCCCATTACATCGAGTTGCTCGTGGCGGGTATCGTACTGCTGGTACTGCTGCTGGTTTTCGTCGCGGCGCTTTTCCTGCGCACGCGGCGTCTCAAGCGCACGCTCGAAGAGCGCGAAGGACAGCTGGTGGTCGCCCGCGAGAAGGCCGAAGAGTCCAACATGCTCAAATCGGCGTTCCTGGCCAATATGAGCCATGAGATCCGCACGCCGCTCAACGCCATCGTGGGCTTCTCGTCGCTGATGCAGGGCGAAGAACTTTCACAGGAGGAACGTGCCGAGTACTGCGCCATCGTGGTCAACAATTCCGAGATGCTGCTCACGCTGCTGAACGACATCCTCGACATTTCGTCGCTCGAATGCGGCAAGATCAAGTTCAACTGCTCGTCCGAGGAGATCGTGCAGGTCTGCCAGCATGTGCTCATGACGACCGCCCATACGCGGCAGGAAGGTGTCGAGGGGCGTCTCGAATGTGCCGTGGGTTCCTACATGCTTGTAACCGATGTCCACCGCTTGTCGCAGATTCTGATCAACCTGCTCACCAACGCCGGTAAGTTCACTTCCCAGGGGAGTATCACACTCGGCGTGGAGATAGACGAGGCACACCGCGAAGTGCTCTTTTCGGTAGCCGATACGGGCCCCGGCATTCCGCTCGACAAACAGGAGATGGTCTTCAACCGTTTCGAGAAACTCGACGGCAACAAGAAGAAAGGCACGGGCCTCGGCCTTGCCATTTGCCGCCAGATAGCCATGATCTTCGGTGGCCGCATCTGGGTCGATCCGACCTATACCGCCGGTGCGCGTTTTGTCTTTGCCCATCCGATCGACATTCGTTTCCCCGAGGATGGAGAGAACCGTGAGGGGGGGGGATTTGAGCCCTCTGGAAGCGCCCGGATCCTCAAGGTGACGGGGGAAGGCCGCCTCGTTTGCGATCGGAAATGAGCCCTCTGAGTGTGGAATTTCCGCTTGGTTCCAGCTTGTTCCGCAGATGTGTAGAACACCGCGTGAGGCGGGGTGTATGATGCGGTGGACAGCGTTGCCGCGATATGGCAAAAAGACCCGTACGGGTCTTTTTTTTGTGCCTTCCCGTCGGAGATGCTTCCCCCGAAGTTATGGCTTCCCGGCCGGAAATGTGCCCGTTTCGGATAATATTCCGGCCGGATTTGCTGTAACCTTCCTGGTGCATTTTTTCGCCTGCCCGGACTTGTTTTGTTACCTTTGCGCCGCGAAGCCGGGGCAGTTGCCTCCAATGCGTTCGGATGCGCCGATTACGGCTCCGGCCGTCGCAAGACCCCGGGGCAGGCGGAGTTGCCGGGGCGTTGTGGAATAATTCCACACGGATGTAGAATTATTCCACAGATTTTTGTATATATTTGATTTGGTATTTGGTAGATATTTTGCTGTCAATAAATGTTTTAAAGGGCTGCCTGCAATTCTGGCGCAAGGTTTGAACCCCATTTTGCTGCCCCCAATTATATTAGTGCTTTATGAAATTTGATAAATTGAAACCGAATTTGCAGGAGCTGAACCTGAACGGTGTGAAAAAAGCGGCCTCCCGTGTCGCCCATGTCCGGATAAGACTGAGCCGAGGCCAGTGGATCGGAGTCATTGCCGGCCTTGTGGTCGTGACGGTGTTGCTCGTCATCCTGCTCCGGCCGCGTCCCGCCGCAGTCGTCCTGCCTGTCGTGGCGGTGGAACCCGTAACGACCGAAGACGTCAATATCTATGGCGATTACGTTGGCCGCATCCGCGCCCAGCAGTTCGTCGAAATCCGCGCCCGCGTCGAGGGCTACCTCGAAAAGATGCTCTTCGCCGAAGGTACCTACATCAGGAAGGGGCAAACCCTCTTCGTGATCGACCCCCGGGTCTACCGTGCGCGCGTGGACAAGGCCAAGGCGCAGCTGAACAAGGCCCGGGCGCAGGCGCTGAAAGCCAAGCGCGACCTCGACCGTATCCGTCCGCTCTTTGAACAGAGTGCCGCCAGCCAGCTCGAACTCGACAATGCCACGGCGGCTTACGAGAGTGCCGTGGCCGATGTGGCCGTCGGCGAGGCCGACCTCACGCAGGCACAGATGACCCTGGGCTATACCTCCGTGCAGTCGCCTATTTCGGGTTATATCTCCGAACGCAACGCCGACATCGGTACGCTCGTGGGGCCGAGCGGAAAATCGCTGCTCGCCACGGTCGTGAAGAGCGATACCGTGCGTGTCGATTTCAGCATGACGGCCCTCGACTACCTGCGCAGCAAGGCGCGCAACGTCAACCTCGGGCACCGCGATTCGACCCGCAAGTGGGATCCCTATATCACCGTGACCCTGGC
>OGOQ01002280.1_pt1 | contig 12268 bp, 8 predicted proteins | sample 1552691 | NCBI WGS metagenome assembly OGOQ01 (sample SAMEA2580209, study PRJEB22360) | human gut metagenome | biome: human gut; feature: human-associated habitat; material: faeces | place: Denmark | collected 2008/2010
TTCTAAAGTCCTTTTCCATATACCGGTCCAATGAGCATTCACTATATTGCAGGCACGGATCCATATCCCATTTTATATACGATCAGATACAGGATCAGCAGATGCACCGGATAAAACGCATAAAACGGATACTTCAGATTCAATCCCCGTTTTCCGTTATAAAAATGCACCGGAATCATAGCCAGAAAACAGGTGATTTCATTCAGACTCAACAGCGTAAGCACCGCACACCCGATTCCGATACAGTACATTTTATTCTTTCTCATATTATACATCAGCACAATCGTCAGAATTCCCATTGCACTGTAATCTGTCTTCAACAGCGTGGCCACTGCACAGGCTGCCACAATCACCAGCAGCTTGCCAACCGAAACCTTCCAGTTCGCCCTCTGCCATGCACCGGCATCTTTTTGCGCTTTTGAATCGATTTTCTGCAGAAAAATCATCATCACAAGGCCGATAAATAAAGTGAAAAAGACATTCTGATAATCCAGATAAAACGGTTTTCCCGCAAATGCCAGATCGAACGGAATCTCCGAAACCAGTGCAAAAATCCCAAGATTCAGCGCATACTTTTTCACATCATGCGTATGCATGAACCCTTCAATCAACAGAAAACAGAAAATCGGAAAACTGATCCTTCCGATTGCGCGCATAATCATATCCGCATAATAAATCACAGCTGTGTTTCCGGTAGAGAGAAATGATGCGCCTCCGTCCGAAGCGTTCACCGCATTCAGAAGACCGCGGGAAATCAGGATTCGGTCGAAAAGTACAGCTGCCGTATGGTCAATCAGCATGCAGACCATAGCAATGATCTTTAGGGTGCTGCCGGAAATTTTACCAGCGTTTTTTACAGGTTTTACAGTAGTCGTTGCCATAAAGGATCCTTTCCGGAACCGAGATGAAAGGCAGAAAATGTAAGTTGTCTGCATATCAGGTTCCTATAACAGTAAACAGCAGAAAATCCTGCTGTTCTGCCAGAATTGTAATACTATGATTATACGTTCAGTTAAGAATAATGTCAAAGTAATCTTTGATGACAATGTTAACAGGAAAGACAGTAAAAACAATAAAAACAATAAAAACAATAAAAACAGGCCGGTTCGTTATTCCGTATTTCAGTCAAAGCGGATATTCGCAATCCGCTTCGCTACTTGCTCATAACCGAATAGCTGCTTATTGCTTCACGCAATAGAAGCAGTGGGTTGGGACTTGCTTGATTCGGTTAAAATACATCCAGGTCTTTTCCGTTCACGACATATCCGTCATACCCTGCATCCCGGATTTCATCCAGTATCGCAGTATCGCGCCATGCCATCTCGGCGGCAAGGTTTTTGTGGTTATCCTGTACATTCATATGGTAAATCCGGTGATACGTAACGAGCAGTTTCGGATTTGCCTTTTTTGCAACACCGGCAAGATCCGTGCTTAACGTATGCACTTCCCGGTGGTATTTCTGCCATTTTGGTTCGCGGCAGGAGATTCCGGCGGCGTATTCCACTTCGTGCAGCAGGATATCACAGCCTTTCGATTTTTCTGCCACGAGATCCAGCGGAGCGGTATCGCCGGTGATGACGATTGTGCGGTCCGGTGTGGTGAATTTATAGCCGTAGCATTCCAGTGTTCCGTGGCTGACCGGAAAAGCCTCCACCGTAACCAGGTCATCCCGGTAGACAATGCCGGATTCAATTTCTGTTACCTCAACGCGGTAGCCGGATTCGTTTGCTTTTTCGAAACCGTGAATTCGGAAATCAATGTCGGTTTCATAGGCCTGTAAGATATGATCGGTCATGTGCTGTAAGCCCTTTGGCCCGAAAACTTTCAATGGAACCGGGCGCTCCAGCACCCACGGAGTAAAAATCAGATCCGGGTATCCTGCGGTATGGTCTGTGTGAAGGTGCGTACAGAAGGCAACGGTCAGAAGATCCGGACGCAGGGCATCCACGCCGTTAAAATAGGCGGCTGAGGCCTGGCGGACAACGCCAGGGCCAAAATCTACCAGATAAGCACGGTCACCGACCACGACAGCGGAGGAAGGTCCGTTGGCATTCGGACACGCATTTGGTGTGCCGGTTCCGAGAAGAACAAGTTTTGTCTGCATTCTTTCTCTTTTCCTTTTCTTTTTTTGTTTCTATTTATGTTTATGATTTCCTGTTACGATTTCTGCTTTTGCCTTATTTCTCTTCTTTTGATTCATTGTTTTTGGTTTCCGGAAGATGCTTAATGGAAATTCCGGTAAATCCATAGAAAATACTGAAAACCGGGGTCAGGTAAAGCAGGAATAAGTACGGGAAAAATGCCGACCATGCAACACCAAGTGTGCCGGCCATGTATACGCCGTAGCCATGCCATGGAATCATAGGACCAGCCATAGTTCCGGAGTCTTCGAGGCAGCGGGAAAGAATTTCCGGTGCAACCTTGCGCTCTTGAAAGACAGGTGCCATCAGACGGCCGGTCAGAACGTGTGCCATCGGCTGGGAGCAGCTGATGAGGCTGGTCACGTAACCGACAATCATCGTTGCCAGGATCATACTTCCATCGCTGTTGATTCTCTTTACAATCGCCTGAAGAATGTGATCCAGTACACCGAGTTTTTCCAGCATGCCGCCCATGCCGACAGCAAAGCAGATAATGGCTACGTACTGGAGCATGCTTCCCATGCCGCCGCGGTTTAAGATGGATTGTAATACCGGTTCTTCGATTGCGGTTGTGTAACCGTTGTAAGCTGTGCGGATGATGCCCTGCAGAGTATCGTGCTGCACAAAATAGGAAACAAATCCGGCAGCGAAGCTGGAAAGACCAAGTGCAGAGATCGCATTTACTTTGCAGAGGAGCAATACAATAATCAGGATGGCAGGGATCATGGTAATCCATCCGAGCTGGAATTCACCGTTTAAAGCATCGATGTAAACGGTAATGCTTCCCTCGGTATAGCTTCCGCTGGTCTGCTGGAAACCGAGAATAGTAAAAAGAATTAAGGTTATCACATATGTTGGAAGGGTGGTCCAGAGCATCGAGCGGATATGATCACCAAGTTTGGCATCTGCAACGGCCGGAGCAAGGTTTGTGGTATCGGAAAGAGGACTTAATTTGTCACCGAACATGGCACCGCAGATGACAGCACCGGCTACCATGCCAGGATGGATACCCATGGCGTTTCCGATCGCCATCATGGCAACACCTGCGCTTCCGACGGAACCATAGGAAGTACCGGTTACAATACTCAAAATGGAGCAGAACAGCAACGTCAGAGGCAGCAGCCAGGACGGGTTAATCATTTTTAAGCCCCAGGAAATGATGGTGGCAATGGTGCCACTCTGCAGCCAGGTGCCGATCATGACACCGATGGCCATCAGAAGGCAGAGCGTCGGGACGACCATACGGATGGCATCGTATGCGCCGGCAACAATGTTGGCGTAAGAAATACCGAAAATCTTACAAAACAGATAGATAAAAATCCAGCTTGCAAACAGGCCGATCATAGGACCGCCGGTTTTCAGGCGGATACAGACTGCGACGGATACGATGATCAGCAGCAGCAAAAGCAGTGACTGTGGCAGATTGAGTTTTTTTTCTTTCGTTCCACTCATAAAAAAATCCCCCATTCATAGGTAAAATGATTTGTCCATTCAACGCGTTAAAGTAGAAAAGACATGTAATATATTATAATGGTGAAATGCAGAAAAAGCAAGGGAAATTCTCTTGATTTTTTGTTCTATGGTTGCTATAATAAGCGTGAGTGTGGGGCGGAGGATAAACTTCGGCCCTTTTGCAGCTAACTGTAAACGGAATCAACAAGATAAAGAGGTTAAATCAATGACAAGAATAGACATTATTTCAGGTTTCCTGGGCGCAGGAAAAACAACCCTGATCAAAAAACTCCTCGGAGACGCGCTGAAAGGACAGCAGGTTGTTCTGATCGAGAACGAATTCGGTGAAATCGGAATCGACGGAGGCTTCTTAAAAGATGCCGGTATCGAAATCCGTGAAATGAACTCCGGCTGCATCTGCTGCTCTCTTGTGGGAGACTTCGGCGCAGCATTAAAAGACGTTATCACCAAATATCACCCGGACCGCATCATCATCGAGCCGTCCGGCGTAGGTAAACTCTCCGACGTCATCAAGGCTGTAGACGGTGTAGAAAAAGAAGCAGGCGTAGCCCTGAATTCCGCAACAACCGTAGTCGACGTTATGAAATGCAAAATGTATCTCAGAAACTTCGGCGAATTTTTCGAGAATCAGGTAAAGAGCGCAGGAACCATCATCCTGAGCCGTACCGATAAAGCCGATACGGAAAAAGTAGAGGCAGCTGTAAAAATGCTCCGCGAACTGAATCCGGAAGCACACATTATTACCACACCGGTTGAAGTACTGGGCGGCAAGAAAGTACTCGATACGATGGAAGGTGCGATCATCAACCTTGAGCAGGTAGAAGAGGAAGAGCATCATCACCATCATCATGACCACGACGAGTGCTGCTGCGGCCATGACCACGATGAGGAGCATGAGCACCATCATCACGATCATGATGAGGATGAACATGAACATCATCACCACGACCATGACGGCGAGTGCCGCTGCGGCCACGATCACGACGAGGAGCATGAGCATCATCACCACGACCATGATGACGAGTGCTGCTGCGGCCATGATCACGACCATGAGCATCATCATCACCACGATGACGAGTGCGGCTGTGGTCATGAGCATCATCACCATCATCACGCAGACGAAGTTTTCACAAGCTGGGGTCAGGAGACTGTGAAGACCTTCACCAAAGAGCAGATCGAAGGCATCTTAAAGAAACTTTCCGAGGATACCGCTTATGGTATGGTTCTTCGGGCCAAAGGTATGGTAGCAGGCGCCGATGGACAGTGGATCTATTTCGATATGGTTCCGGAAGAGTACGAAGTACGTGACGGAGCACCGGAATTTACCGGAAGAATCTGTGTCATCGGTTCCAAATTAGCAGAAGATAAGCTGGCAGAGCTGTTCGGACTGTAAAAATACAAAGTAGCTGCGAAAATTACGGTCCGCAGGGTACCTGTGAACTGTAGTGAAGCTGCCGCATCAGAAACAAAATCCGATGTGGCAGCTTTTTTCTTGATTTAGAGACAAAGCAAAAGGCACGCCCGGAATCTCAGCCGCAAAAGCAAGTGCAGAAAGATTCCGGGAGTACGTCAAAGACAACGGAGGTACAAAATGTACGAAGAAGACGAAGTAGAAATTCCGATTTATCTCATAACAGGATTTCTGGAGAGTGGAAAAACCTCTTTTATCAATTTTACCGTAGCACAGGACTATTTCCAGATCGACGGACCGACCCTTCTGATCACAACCGAAGAAGGTGAAGTAGAGTACGACGAAAAAGAACTGCTCAAACACAACACCGTCCTGGAAATCGTAGAAGGACCAGAGCAGTTTACCCTGGATTACCTGAAAAAACTGAACCGCAAATACCGCCCGGAGCGAATCATTCTCGAATACAACCCGCTCTGGAGCGTAAAAAAACTCGAAGAAATGGAACTGCCGCGCGGTTGGGGCATCGTACAGGAGATCGTGACCGTCGACGCAAGCTGCTTCCAGATCTATATGCAGAACATGAAATCCGTCTTCATGGAGATGGCAAAAAATGCCGATATGGTCATGTTCAACCGCTGCCGTCCGGAAGATCCGCTTCCATCCTTCCGCCGCAGCATCAAAGTAGTCAACCAGGCGTGCGACGTTCTGTTTGAGAATGAAGAAGGCGAAATTGACAACATTTTTGAGGATCAGATGCCGTTTGATACCGATGCCGATGTGATCGAGATTGATGACGCTGATTACGGAATCTGGTATGTCGATATGGGCGACAACCCGGAGCGCTACGAGGGCAAAACCGTTCATTTCCGAGGCATGGTATTAAAGAGCAAAGACGTCGGAGCTGATTTCTTTGTCCCGGGCCGTATGGCAATGACCTGCTGTGCAGACGATACTTCCTTTATCGGTTACGTCTGCAAATGCGCAAGCGCCAAATCTCTCGTGATGGGTTCCTGGGTTGACGTGACTGCAACGGTAAAATGGGGCTATATGAAGGTTTACGACGGCGAAGGCCCGGTTCTGTATGCAAAAGAAATCAAACCGGCCAAGAAACCGGAGAGCGAACTGGTATACTTTAACTAAGCATTGCCGAAGCGTTTTAGCGAACAAAAGAGCAGGGAAAAGACTGCTCTTTTGTTCGTGTTCTTTCTTTATGACAGATGGAAAAACAATATATCATTTTTCGGTGCGGCGAAGCAGCTATTCGGTTATGCGCAAGTAGCGAAGTGGATGGAGAATATCCGTTTTGACCGTGACGTGAACAAAAACTGCGCCGGAAAATGGTCTGATGACAGGAGAATTTATGTATATTATAGTAGGTCTGGGAAATCCGACGCGTCAGTATGAGGGCACGAAGCACAACGTCGGATTTGACACCATTGATTATCTGATTGACGAATATCAGATCCCTTCCTCCGGCGCAGGCCACAAGGCTCTGTTCGGAAAAGGTATGATCGCAGGTCAGAAGGTTATTGTGGCAAAACCGATGACGTATATGAACCTGAGCGGCGAGTCCGTGCGGGAGTTGGTGAACTATTACAAGGTAGATCCGGAGAGCGAGCTGATCGTGGTGTATGACGATATCAGCTTGGCACCGGGACAGATCCGCATCCGCAAAAAAGGAAGCGCGGGCGGCCACAATGGCATCAAAAACATCATCGCCAATCTCGGTACCGACCGTTTTATGCGTGTGAAAGTCGGTGTCGGTGAGAAACCGAAAAACTGGGATCTGGCGGACTACGTGTTAAGTCCGTTTACGAAAGACGAACGTCCCCTTGTAAATCTGGCGATCGAGCATGCGGCAAAAGCAATCGAGCAGATGCTGAACGGGGATGTGGACGCAGCCATGAACGAGTATAACCGCAAATCTGCAAACCCGGCAGAGTAAGGAAGAATGAAAGCGTTATTAGAACCGATCAAAGAAATTGCACGTTTTGACGAGCTGTTCCGTGATCTGAAAAAAGGAACCGCAGGTGTGACTGTGATCTCGGGCTGTCTGGAAAGCCAGAAAGCCCACATGATCGCAGGCCTCTCCGAGGATGTCCCGGTGCGGCTTCTGATCGCGGAAAATGAATTAAAAGCAAAAGAATTATATGAGGATTACCGGCTGTACGATGCGGAGACGCTGTATTATCCGGCGAAGGACCTGATTTTCTATCAGGCAGATATTCACGGAAATCTGCTGATCCGGCAGCGGCTTCAGGTGATCCAGGCACTTCTTGAGCGGAAGGAAGTTACCATCATCACCAGTGTAGGGGGATGTATGGACTTTCTTCTGCCTCTTGGCGTGTTCGAAAAACATTGCATCCATCTGCGCAATGACAGCGAACTCGATCTGGATAAAATAAGAAAAGAGCTGGTGCGGCTCGGCTATGAGAGTACCTTTCAGGTGGAGTCGACCGGCCAGTTTTCCGTCCGCGGCGGCATTCTCGATATTTATCCGCTGACGGAACAGAATCCGATCCGGATTGAGCTCTGGGGCGATGAGATAGATTCCATCCGAAGCTTCGATGCGGAGAGCCAGCGGTCGATTGAAAACCTCGAGGAAATCACAATCTATCCGGCATCGGAGCTGATCTTAACTGAGGACACGATTGCGCGCGGTGTGAAAGCGATTAAAAAAGAGGCAAAAGCGCAGAGCACAAAGTTCCGCGACAAGATGATGACGGAGGAAGCGGCGCGTATCCGCCATGCGGCAGAGGAAATCTGCGATCAGATCGGCGAGGGCGAAATTCTGCAGGGAGCGGAGCAGTATCTTCATTATTTTTATCCGGAGACCGTCTCGTTTCTTGAGTATCTGCCGGAGAACAGCCGCATTTTCCTCGATGAGCCGAACCGCATCATCGAGTGTGCCGATGCGTTGGAAGCAGAGTTTCAGGAGAGCGTGAGCCACCGTCTCGAAAAGGGATACCTCTTGCCGGGACAGGCGAAGCTGATGTGCAGTACGGCGGAGTTTGTGGCAAAACTGAACCGCCGCGGCTGTGTTGCCGTATCGCTGATGGAGCCGCAGAAGGGCGAGTGGAACATCCGCGATGAGTTCGGTGTGACGGTGAAATCGGTCAATTCGTATAACAATCAGTTCCCGCTTCTGGTAAAAGATCTGAAATCCTGGAAAAAAGCGGGTTACCGTATTGTACTGGCGAGTCCGTCGCGGACGAGGGCGCAGCATCTGGCGGAGGACCTGCAGAATGAGGAGATTCCGGCCTTCTACAGCGAGAATGAGGAGCGTGTTCTGAAACCGGGCGAGGTCATGCTGATCCACGGCGCGGCCCGCAGAGGCTTTGAATATCCGATGCAGAAATTTGTGCTGATCACAGAGACGGATATTTTTGGAAAAGAGAAGAAGAAAAACCGGAAGAAATCGGAGTATTCCGGTCAGAAAATCCAGAATTTTGCGGATCTATCGATCGGTGACTATGTCGTGCACGAGAGCCACGGTCTTGGTATTTACCGCGGTATCGAAAAAATTGAGATGGACCGCGTAACGCGTGATTACATGAAAATCGAGTATGCGGGCGGATCGAACCTCTATGTGCTGGCCACCCAGCTCGATACGCTGCAGAAGTATGCGTCCGGCGAAGCTGCAAAGGTGCCGAAGCTGAATAAAATCGGCGGTCAGGAATGGAATAAGACGAAAACACGGGTTCGCCATGCGGTAAAAAATATCGCACAGGATCTCGTGAAGCTGTATGCCGAGCGGCAGGCGTCATCCGGCTATCAGTTCGGAAAGGATACGATCTGGCAGAAAGAATTTGAGGAACTGTTTCCGTTTGAGGAGACGGACGATCAGCTTGCGGCGATCGAGGCGACAAAGGCGGACATGGAGAGCAAAAAGATCATGGACCGCCTGATCTGCGGCGATGTCGGATACGGCAAAACCGAGGTTGCAATCCGTGCAGCGTTCAAGGCAGTACAGGAGAGCAAACAGGTCGTCTACCTCGTTCCGACCACCATTCTGGCACAGCAGCATTACAATACGTTCGTTGAGCGCATGAAGGACTTTCCGGTGCGCGTTGATCTTCTGTGCCGGTTCCGCACGCCGGCAGAGCAGAAAAAAACGCTGGAGGATCTGAAAAAAGGACTCGTGGATATTGTCATTGGAACACACCGCGTTCTTTCAAAGGATGTGAAGTTCAAAGATCTTGGCCTTCTGATTGTCGATGAGGAGCAGCGGTTCGGCGTGACGCATAAAGAAAAAATCAAACAGCTGCAAAAAAATGTGGATGTTCTGACACTGACGGCGACGCCGATTCCACGTACCATGCACATGAGCCTGATCGGCATCCGCGATATGAGTGTGCTCGAGGAAGCACCGCAGGATCGCCAGCCGATCCAGACCTTTGTCTGTGAATACAATGAAGAAATGGTCCGCGAGGCGATTAACCGTGAACTGGCACGGGGCGGGCAGGTTTACTATGTCTATAATCGTGTCCAGTCGATTGCGGATATGGCGAACACGATCCAGAAGCTCGTGCCGGATGCAAATGTTGGCTTTGCGCACGGGCAGATGAAGGAGCGCGAGCTCGAGAAGATCATGTATGGATTTATCAACGGAGAGATCGATGTGCTCGTGTCAACAACGATCATTGAGACAGGACTCGATATTTCGAATGTCAACACGATGATTATCCACGATTCCGACCAGATGGGACTGTCACAGCTCTATCAGCTCCGCGGCCGCGTCGGACGGTCGAACCGGACTTCCTACGCATTTCTGATGTACCGCAGAAACAAGATGTTGAAGGAAGTGGCGGAGAAGCGTCTCCATGCGATTCGTGAATTTACGGAGATGGGAAGTGGCTTTAAAATTGCAATGCGTGATCTTGAGATCCGTGGCGCCGGAAATCTGCTGGGCGCGGAGCAGTCTGGGCATATGGAATCGGTTGGATACGATCTCTATTGTAAAATGCTCGCAGAGGCGGTTAAAGAGGCGAAGGGCATCGCACCGGCAGAAGTGTTCGAGACAACGATTGATCTGAATGTCAGTGCCTATATTCCGGACAGCTACATCAGCAACGAGGCTCTGAAGCTTGACACCTATAAGCGAATTGCGGCGATTGAAAATAAGGAAGAGTATGAGGACATGACGGAGGAGCTGACCGACCGCTTCGGGGAACCGCCGAAAAATGTACAGAATCTTCTGGCTGTCGCAGAACTGAAAGCGCTGGCGCACTGTGCGTATGTGACGGAGCTGAAACAGATGGGCGATTCGGTACGAGTCACCTTACAGCAGCATGCAAAAATCGATGTGGCGCGGATTCCGGAGCTGCTGCAGAAATACCGCGACGAACTGAAATTCCAGATGGAGTCGCTGGCGTTTGTCTACACGCCGCGGCGGAGAAATTCAAAGGAAAAGATCGATCTGCTGGAGAAGAGCCATGCACTGGTGGAAGATCTGCTGCAGATCACGCAGGAGTGAAACACTCGCATACCCACAAAATCGTGTGAAAAAGGCGTGAACAGGGAAGAAAAAAGTTGCCCTGTATCAGCAAAAAGGGTATAATAGAAAAAGCGTTTATAAAAATCGATGCAGGACCGGAAATTCGAATGTGTAAAAAAGTCGGGCATTTGAAAGGCCCGGACAGTTTTGAAAAGGTAAATTCTTTTTGAGCATACATTTCGCCCTGCATGAGGAGGAAGTAATGAAAAATTTAAAAGCAAAAGCAGTCTGCGTTATGCTGAGTGCTTCGATGGCAGCGATGGGACTGACCGGCTGCGGTTCCGACAATGTGGACGGAACAAAAACGGCAATTACTGTAAATGACGAGTCGATTACACTCGGACAGGCAAATTTCATGCTGAGATATCAGCAGGCAACCATGTACAATTATTATTCCAAGATGTACTCGATGTACGGAATGCAGATGCCGTCTGAGATGTACGACAAGGAAGGCGACGATGGAAAGACTACCGGGGAAACGTTCAAGGAGCAGTCTCTTGATACGATCGAAAAAGAGCTTCTGATGCGGCAGCACGCAGAGGAATACGGAATTTCCCTGACAGACGAGGAAAAACAGCAGGCGAAAGAGGCTGCACAGGCATTCGCAGATAAGAACGGTGACGATGTGATGAAAAAGCTGCACGCAACCGTTGAGGACATCCAGGATGCACTGGAGCTGTATGTTATTCAGACCAAAATTTATGATCCGATCATCGCAGATGTAGATACCGAGGTATCCGATGAAGAGGCAAAGCAGACCTCCATCAGCTACATCACGGTATCCACAGCAGGAACCGAGAAGGATGACGATGGAAAAACGATTGATTTGACGGACGAGGAAAAAGCGGCAAAGAAAGAAATCGCACAGAGATTCCTGGATCTCTTAAAAGAGTCTGAGGATCCGGCAACCGCATCGTTTACTGATCTGAGCAAGGAGCTGAACGATCAGTTAAATGCGGAGAATACCGCAGATTCCACCGGTTCTGCAGATGGCTCCGATGAGAGCAGTTCTTCTTCCGATGCTTCCGACACAAGCGCATCCGACGCTTCAAGCGCGAGCACATCGAGCAGTTCCGACAGCGATTCCTCCTCAGAAGTTTCATATCTGACCTCTTCCGAGACATCCTTTGGAACCGGATCGGAGAAAGACGATGACGATACCTGTTCTCTTGGAGATAAAGTAGCGGAAGAAGCAGCAAAGCTGAAGGATGGCGAGTATTATGACGGTGTCATCGAAGGCGACGATGCATATTATGTGATCCGTGTAGATAAAGCATTCGACGAGGATAAAACCGAGTCCAGAAGACAGACTATCATTTCCAACCGCAAATCGGATAAGTACAACGATACACTGGATGGATGGGTAAAGGAGAGCGATATCAAGGTCGCATCCAACTGGAAAAAACTTGAAGTAACGGACGCAGATCTGTATACGATGACAGTTGACAGCGCTTCTACAGATTCCACAGATGGAACCACAACCGACAGCACAACAACGGACAGTACAACGTCTGACAGCACGACATCAGGCAGTACCGAAACGACATCGACAAGCAGCACAGGCACTGCTTCGACGTCTTCAAGCACTGCAGAATAAAAGCATACGATACAGGACAAACGGCAGCCGGATCCGGGAGAGGGGTCCGGCTGCTGTTTGTGTCTGAAAATATTTTGGAACAAAAAAGGTAACGATTCAGAGCCCCATCTCGATTCCGCTTACGCTGCATCTCGATGTTGCTTCTCGCC
>OGOQ01002302.1_pt1 | contig 12165 bp, 10 predicted proteins | sample 1552691 | NCBI WGS metagenome assembly OGOQ01 (sample SAMEA2580209, study PRJEB22360) | human gut metagenome | biome: human gut; feature: human-associated habitat; material: faeces | place: Denmark | collected 2008/2010
TCCGGCGGAAATCAATGACTTCTGGGTGAATGCGTATCCTGAAATAGATACGATTCCCAATCAGGTGGCCAAGATACACAAAGCAGGATATCTTCCCGTCGCTACATTTATTTTGCCGGAAAATTGCTGGACAGAGCATTACTTTGCTGCAAAGATTGAAGCTCAGAAAATCTTCCTTCATAAATATGCGGGAAATAAGATCGCCGAAGAATTCAGTTCGCTTCAGTTTGATGAAGAAGAACTATACAGCAAGTATAAAGCATTCTACGGTTATACATTTTTTATTGCAAAAAAGATAGAACAATGATTCATTTGAATAATTATGGTTGGAATGACAAGTTAAGCCAACTAAAGCAAGAGTCAACATACAATGCCCTTACACATGGACGTATATCTATCGTACACCGTACATGCTACGAGGTCGTTTCAGAAAACGGCCTGTTTCAGTGCGAACTGACGGGGAATATGATGTATGGAAAATCAGACTTTGAACTCCCTTGTACCGGTGATTGGGTGCTTTTTCAACCATTCGACGAACATAAAGGGATTATAGTGGATATGCTGCCTCGTGAACGGACTTTATATCGTAAGAAAAACGGAACGGTTGCCGATAAACAGACCATTGCCTCGTATGTTGACAAGGCATTTATCGTGCAAAGTCTTGATGATAATTTCAATGTTCGCAGAGCCGAGCGTTTCATGGTTCAGATGCAGGAAGAGCATATTAATCCTGTATTGGTGTTCAATAAAGCTGATTTACGGTTTGACAAGCAGAAAGTTGAAGAACAGATCAGGCACATTGCCCGTCAGATACCGGTGTTTTTTACAAGTATTCATCAATCTCAGACGATTCTCCAATTACGGGAGTCTATATCGGCAGGCGAAACGGTTGTGTTTGTCGGCTCTTCAGGTGTAGGGAAAAGTTCTCTGGTGAATGCGCTTTGCGAGAAATCGGTATTACTAACGTCTGATATCAGCCTGTCCACGGGAAAAGGAAGGCATACTTCTACTCGTCGGGAGATGGTATTGATGGACGGTTCAGGTGTATTAATTGATACTCCGGGCGTCCGGGAATTTGGCTTGGCCATTGACGATCCCGATTCTCTTGCAGAGGTATTGGAGATTTCAGATTATGCTGCATCATGTCATTTCAAGGATTGCAAGCACATCAACGAACCAGGATGTGCCGTTTTAGAAGCGGTAAGTAGTGGTGTATTGGACCGTAAGGTTTATGAAAGTTATCTGAAACTTCGACGGGAAGCGTGGCATTTTTCTACTTCCGAACATGAAAAGCGTAAAAGGGATAAATCTTTTTCAAAACTCGTGGATGAGGTGAAGAAGCGTAAAGCAAATCGCTAATTTCTATTATAAGAGTGTGTCATTCACCTATTGGGTTTGTGACACACTTATAACTTCTTGCCGTACCAACCTTTTCTGCTAACTCCTATTGAGTTATCTTTAGTTGCTTTCGACGATCACGCAAAATCTCACCATAATACCATGCTATTGACTTCTCATGAAAAACTGTACGAGATTCGCTCTAAAGTTTAGGAAACTGTAATTGGGGTAGCATAACCCTTAATTCGGGTATGAAGTTACTTGTTCTCCTGCCGTATCTTTGCAATGTGGATATCAGATATCTGCAATGAATGTATCACTTTTCCGTAAATTATTAAACTTAAGAGAATATGAAACGAGTATTATTTTTAACAACAGTTTTACTTATGGCAATCAGTACAAGTATGTCTTTTGCTCAGACAGATGCAGATAACTTCTACAAGAGCAATGCAGTGAATGTTGAGAAAGTATCTTTCCTCAATCAGTATAAAATGAGAGTAGGCGGAAACCTGTTTTTGCCTAAAGATATGAAAGCGGGTGAGAAATATCCCGCAATCATTGTAGGACATCCGATGGGTGCCGTCAAAGAACAAAGTGCAAATCTGTATGCCACAAAACTTGCTGAGCGCGGATTCGTCACCCTTTCTCTGGATCTATCTTTCTGGGGTGAAAGTGAAGGAGAACCGCGCAACGCCGTATTGCCGGATGTTTATTCGGAGGACTTCAGTGCTGCAATGGACTTTCTTGGTACACGTCCGTTCATTAACCGGGAGCGTATCGGTGTGATAGGTATTTGCGGAAGTGGAAGTTTTGCTATCAGCGCAGCTAAAATCGATCCCCGCCTGAAAGCCGTTGCAACCATAAGTATGTATGATATGGGTGCTGCCAATCGTAACGGGTTGAAAAATGCATTGACACTGGAACAACGGAAACAGATAATAGCGGAAGCTGCCGAACAGCGCTACGTTGAGTTTTTGGATGGAGAAGTGAAATATACCAGTGGTACTGTGCACGAACTGACGGAAAACTCTTCGCCGATAGAACGCGAATTCTATGAATACTACCGTACACCGCGCGGGGAAGTTACACCCGAAGGTGCAACGCCTCTGACTACCACTCATCCTACACTCACCAGCAACGTAAAGTTTATGAATTTCTATCCGTTTAATGATATGGAATCAATTTCACCGCGTCCGATGCTGTTTGTTGCGGGAGAGAATGCCCATTCACGGGAATTTAGTGAAGATGCATACAAGCGGGCTGCTGAACCGAAAGAATTATATATAGTGCCGGGTGCAGGCCATGTCGATCTTTACGACCGTACAAGTTTGATTCCGTTTGATAAACTGGATAGCTTCTTCAAAGAAAATCTTTAACCGCTATTTAAATAAGCTATACGAAACTCCCAGATTGAAGAAAGGAACCATGTTCCGTTTCATTTTCACCAATGGTTCCACTTCTGTCTGGCCTTCTTCGTTTCGTACTTTTATGCCTTTTCTTGTATCGCTGTACAGTCCGGCCATCATCACCATGGAAGCTCCTGCACGTGCAACCAGATAAAAGTGTTTGTTAATGATGTATTCGTAAACGATTTCCGGATTTAAAGTAGCTTCGCTGAAATAGCAGATGTCCGGCACATTCTTCAGGTTGGGCTTCATGTAGAAATTATCACTTGTCATGGAAGCTCCGGCGGAAAAACGATGACTGTTCAGTTGGTATCTCATGTAAAATTGGCTTGGCATGGTGATGTCTACGCTTAAATTCGGGTTATTGAATCGATGCCAGTAAGAAATGACAGGCATGATCGGGATACTACTGAACAAAGTCATCCCCATGATGCCGGCTGTGAAAGTGGTGGTCTTTGTATGCTTGAAAATCATTACGGCAGACAATAACCCTTGTACTTTGCCAAAACCTTTGTCCCAACCGTCTGCAATTACGGAGGCGGATAGAGCCAGCGGTTTGTTGAATACATTAATATAGTAGGTACCGTTCAGTCCTCCGGCAAAGTAGTCATACCCGTCTTGTGAAAATATAGCTGACGTAGCGGAGTGGTTTTTCTCAATCGCATCGAACTGATAGCTTCTGTATTGCACATTGGCATACAACGATACTTTCTTCAATTTCAGTACAGGGATCATGGTAGAAAAACTGATCTTGTGCAGGTCGCGTCTTTTTCCTTTTTCCAGTTCATTTCCATCTTGTGTAAATGTATAATTGTGTGCCCACTTGGTTTCCCAGTTCAGGTTTACTGTACGATACATAGAGAAGTTCTTGGCAAGAAAGTTTCTGAAATCTTGAGCCAGTGAATCGGGGATTTCCTGTGCCTTGACTGTGCAGATGCTGAGACACAACGCTACTGTAATAAATATTTTCTTTTGCATTCCGTTCTTAAATAGATTTGTTAAGTTGTTCATACTTAGATTAGTTCCGATGCGTAGATTCTGATCGTTTTGAGTCCCGCTATGATATCAGAAGCTTTCAACTCGTTACACTCTATCCTTAATATCTTTTCCCAATCCTCTAAATCGACATTCCATCGGTTTATCTGCGGGTACTCCTCAAAAAGTCTTCCAATGCGTTTCATATCCCGTTTATTCGTTACCGAGGAACGGAAAATCAAAATCTCTGTTTCCATTTTTTCTCTACTCATTTGTTGATTTATAAACTGGCGCAAAAGTACAGGGGATGCTGGCCGGGAGAAAGGTCTTTTGGATGGAATGTTGGACGAAAACACTTATTAGTTTGGCTTATCTGTTTTTATAGCCTACTTTTGTTGTCAAAAACACATATATGAAGAATCTTATATCACTGAACTGGCGTTCCAAGTTGGAAGGGATGGAGAATGTGAATTTCCTGAATGACGACTACTATATTTACAGGAATGAGAAAGTAGAACCACATACGGGACCTTTCAAAATGGATATGACTATTTGTGGCATTTGCCTGAAAGGAGAGTCTAAAGGGAGGGTGGATATGATACCTTTTGAGATTAAAGCGCCAGCCATATCCATCGTTTTGCCGGGTCAGATAATAGAGCATGAATATTGTTCTGATGATTTTGAAGGGATTTATATACTTATGTCCGAACGGTTCAATGAGAGCCTGAACTTACCTGATCGGTTCTCGAATTTCCTTTCGGTGCGTAATAAACCGGTCGTACCACTAACAGATAAACAACTGGATGCCATGCTGACTTATTGTAAGATGGTACAAAGTGTAATTAAAGTCACGGATAATCCTAACCGTATGGAAATTATCCGTCATCTCACCATTGCCTTCTTTTATGGATTGGGCTATTATTTTCATAAACTGCCCGACGGTGTTAAGGAAACGAGAAGTGAAGTCTTGATGCGGAATTTCCTGAAGCAAGTACAGGCTTTCCATAAACAAGAGAGAAAGGTGGAATTCTATGCAGACAAACTTTGCCTGAGTCCTAAATATCTCTCGCAGACCATTAAAAGTTGTAGTGGAAAAACCGCAGGAGAATGGATCGATGAATATGTAGTGCTCGAAGCCAAGGCACTGTTAAGATCTACCAATATGACCATACAGCAAATAGGTGACGAACTTAATTTTCCATCCCAATCCTTCTTTGGCAAGTATTTCAAAAGGCTTACGGGAACGTCACCGAAAGCGCATAGGGAATAAGATCTCAGTTTCCTGTAAAAGCCGTCCCCATTACTTTGGGGTCGAGTGGAAATTCTTGTACCTTTGCACTCGTTTTTAGAAAAGAAGAATCACGATGATCAATAAATATGAAGAACGTCTGGGAACCGAGCGTATGTTGCCACTGGTTTTCAAGATGGCGCTTCCGGCAGTAGCAGCACAATTCGTCAATTTGCTTTATAGCATTGTCGACCGTATCTATATCGGACACATACCGGGCATCGGGACGGATGCATTGGCAGGCGTAGGGGTGACAATTTCTCTCGTGGTATTGATTTCTTCTTTTTCAGCAATAGTGGGCGGTGGTGGTGCACCGTTGGCTGCCATAGCCCTCGGGCAAGGTGACCGCCAGCGTGCCGGAAAGATATTGGGGAATGGTTTTACCTTGCTGATTCTATTTACTTTAATTACTTCCTTCATTGCCTATACCTTCATGGAGCCTATCCTGCTCTTTACAGGCGCTTCGGAGCATACATTGGGCTATGCGGTCGATTACCTTTCCATTTATTTGCTGGGAACTGTTTTTGTAGAGATTTCCACCGGACTCAATTCCTTTATCAATGCGCAGGGGCGTCCTGCCATTGCCATGTACTCTGTCTTAATCGGAGCTTTATTAAATATCATTCTTGATCCTATTTTTATCTTCTGGTTTGATATGGGGGTGAAAGGTGCTGCTTTGGCTACGGTGATTTCTCAGGCTTGCAGTGCCGCATGGGTACTGTCTTTCCTATTCTCCCGGAAGGCATCTCTGCCTTTGGAGAGGCGCTATATGAAGTTGAATCGGGGAATTGTTGTTGCGATGTTGGGACTGGGAGTATCTCCGTTCATTATGGCCAGTACAGAGAGTTTGGTGGGCTTTGTGCTGAATAGTAGCTTGAAAGATTTTGGAGATATTTACGTCAGTGCGTTGACGATACTACAGACTTCGATGCAGTTTGCCAGTGTGCCGCTGACGGGGTTTGCGCAAGGCTTTATTCCGATTGTAAGTTACAATTATGGTCATGGTGATAAGCAGCGTGTGAAGGATTGTTTCCGTATTGCACTGATCACGATGTTCTCTTTTAATCTGATTCTGATGCTGCTTATGATCCTGTTCCCGTCAACGGTTGCATCTGCTTTTACAAGTGATGAAAAGTTGATAGAAACGGTTCGTTGGACCATGCCTGTCTTTCTGGGTGGTATGACCATTTTCGGCTTGCAACGTGCCTGTCAGAATATGTTTGTTGCATTGGGGCAGGCTAAGATATCCATTTTTATCGCTTTGCTCCGCAAGGCCATTTTGTTGATTCCGTTAGCGTTGATACTGCCGCATTATATGGGAGTGACCGGAGTATATGCGGCTGAGGCTATATCCGATGCTACGGCTGCAATTTGCTGTACGCTGTTGTTCTTTTGGCAGTTTCCTAAGATTTTGGGGAAAATGAAATAGGCTAAGGCTTTATAATTTTTTCTCTTATTAATACATTGTAATTAGTGATAATGTGTTATTTATATAATCATATTTTAAACCCAATTGTATTTTGTAAGAATGAATTTCGAGCATTATATTGAATTTTGCAATTTGATATATATCGTTGAACTCCATACAGAAAAGATAATTTGAGTTTATATTCTCTTTTATTTTCTTTGCTAAATATTCAGGGGTGATATTACTAAAGCCTATTCTTTGCATGGTGTCACTCTTTTTTTGCTTGAGATATTCTAATTTCTCTGAAGTAATAATAATCTTTGAAGTATTCAGACGTTGAAATACAGGGGTTATGGAATTGATGGCCATAGCTTGATCGGAAGTATCTATGATATTAAAATACACTCGTTCTATTTTGTAGGTTAAAAATGTCTTAAATAAATCTGCGTATATACAGCGAATCTTAAATCCATTAGACTCAAAGTCATAACCAAATTTATTATTGTTTTTAACATTAAAAAAATCGTCTTGATCGGAGGAAGGTTGCAATATAATATCATGATATTGAATGAATCCATTTGTGAGAATGGAAGATATGTAAATTTTCAGAGTAGAGGATAATGTTACATCAGCTATTCCTACGAACCCCTGAAAATTTTGTAAACCCATTTTTAGTCTGCCAATGAAATTATTGGAGACGTTATTTATGTAAATGAAGAATAGCTGTTCACTTGATTTATACTCAATCTGGGATAAATTAATATGTTCAGATAAACTTTGATATAATAAATCGTTTGCGTTTTTCCATGATGTGTTGATTTTAGAAATATAATCACCGCATAAGAAGCTATGAGATTCTGACTTGTCTAAAAGCTTAATTACGGCATTATAACATGCTACCCCGTATTCAGGATCTTCTATTTGTAGAGTATCAAAAACGAGAATAATCTCATGATGTTTCTTTTGGGGAATTAAAACTGACTTTAGTACTGAATATGATATACCTTTTTTCTCTAATAGTTCTACTAAAATATCGTGCATGTTGTTAATCTCTTTGCTCATCTGTAAGTCAGAGATATTGAAGTATTGTTTCATAACTTCAAGCATTGTATTATCTCTCGAATCTATTGTGTATATAGTTTTACTCATGTTTTCTAAATTCTATTGGTGAGTATCTTGTTTGGGATGGTTTTGATTAATAATCTGTGAGGCCTCTTTCAACTTAGAGGACAATTAGGTTATAGAATGGAATTTATTCGCTGTTCATTGTGCTGATAGGATAATCTTTCATGTCATTCTGTTTTCTGCAAAGGTAAACAATAAAACCAAAGTAGGAAGAAAACCCCATCGTTTCCTTCCTACCCGATTCTTTATTTTCAGAAGTTTTTTATTATGTCACAAAGACCTTTTTTATCATTTCTTCTTCATTTCTTGTTTACGGTGCTTCCGTCACATTAACTGTTACCGTCACATTCTTTGCCGCATCCGACAGATTCTGTATCTCAAAGGTTGCCGCCGCATTTGCCGGGAATGGTCCTGTGGGGAAATCCTTTGCATTTTGGTCCAGCGTCAAGGTATAGTCTATGGCTTCGGTGCTATGTCCTTCCGTCTTATCCGCTTTCAGCCAGGCAGGCAAACCGACAATCCGGCTACCGCCTTTGGCAGTCACAGTAAGTTTCATGGACGAGGTGGTTCCGGCATTGGCCTGTTTCTGCATACTGAGTGTTCCTGTGATTACATCCGGTGATTCACTTCCGGCAGTGTAGGTATTTGCCGCATCCGGTTCCGACGGTGTCCCCGTTGCCGCAGCAATTTCCGGTACTCCTACGGCTGCTTTCACTGCAATCTGGCTTTCTTCGCGCCCCGCCTTGCTGCGCAATAAGATGATGGCTTTCGGGAAAAGATTCCCAGAATATCCATCGGCTTTTGACACTTTACAAGTATACGATGCCGATCCGGCACGGGTTACCGGCGTGATTTCCGTCTTCAGCCACTCGGCGCTGCCACCCGCGGAACTTGTATAGACAATGCTGCATTCCGCTTCCGAATTGCTGGTGAAAGGAATACTGAAATATTCAGTCTCATCCGGGGAGACAGTGGCTGTATTGTTACCCGCAATAGTGGTTGCTCCAGCTCCTGTCAGTGTTCCGATAGCCAGTTCATTTTCCGGCTGATACTCAAAGTCCCCGCCATCCGTCCAGTCCGAAACGGTGATGTTCACATCCAGCTTGAACGGGTCGGCGTCGGTGATGCGCACCGTGTAGCGGTGGTTAGGCTTTACCTCGATGTAACCGCCTGTGCCCGCTACCGACTGCTCAAACTCTACCATGTAACTCACCTCCTGCGGTATATCCGTCTGGTTCAGCGCATACTTTCCCTTGATAATCAGATACCCCTTGTCGGCAATCGGACTGGGATAACTGTAGAAAGCCCCTGTCTGTGTTCCCTTATTGGCATTGGCGCCGTCAAAGTCACGGTCGGGGTAGGTGATAAGTGTCTTGTCCGGATCGGCATCTTCCACGGGAACCACCGGAAAGAAGGTAACGCCTTTGCGGCCGTGCCCCATCGATACGCCGGTAATGGTGAGATGTGACAATTTCTCATCATTGATGATATCGAAACGGGAGACGATACGCGACAGCGTCATATTGATGCGGGTACGGGAGCCCATACTGATATCCCGCAGGTCGAGTGCAGGGCTGTAGGAACCTACCATCGGCAGGGGTGTCAGCAAGATGTCCGTATCCTCGGTGGGGTCCAGCAACGGAGTGGTAAAGGTGAGGAAATCCGTTTCAGTGGGAATGCCCGCTTTGGTCACAATGTTATAGTCCGCACCCGGTGAACTCTGTTCCAGCGCTACGAAATTGGTGTATTCCGCTCCGGCTTTCAGCAATTTCGGCTGATTGGCAATGCAGTAGAATTTGGTGAACAGGCCTTTCTTGGGACGCAGGGTGGCGAGTGCTACGTTGTCACCCTCCACGGTCAATATAATTTTCGTAGCGTTAGGTATCGTAGAACCGTCCGAACGATAACAGAACCGTTCCTGATAAGTATATGGCCCTTCCTCCTTGTCCGAAGAGAACACATAAATATCCAGCGAAGTGATTTCATTCTCTTCGGTCGTGGCGATGGGGGCATCGGCGCGGGTGGTGCCTGCCGTCTTTATGTTCAGCTTGTTCTGAAAACCGAGGATGATTTCGCGGCGCGTCGGGTCATTGACCAGCGGGTCATCACCGGGAGTAGTGCCCGGTAGCACTTCCGCTTCGCTGCACCCCGCAAGGGACAGGGCAAGCAGGCCTATCACCCATGCGGAAAACTGTTTTCTATTTTTAATCATAATCTTATTGTTATTAATGGGTTACTGAATTAAGGAGCCACGGCCGCCGCACTCACCAGCACTGTCACGTCTTCCATGCCCGAGATATTGTTTTTCAGCACAATCGGCGCGGCTGTGAAGTCGGTAACGGCATCCTTCACGGTCAGGGTGAATGTCTGGCTGCCGGTAGCATCCGTCGGAGTGGTTCTTGTAAAGGCGGCAGTCTCGGCAATGGTGAACCAGGACGACAGCGTGCTTACCGTCACGCCTTGCGGAGAAGTAATTTTTACCTCAACAGTGCTTCCGTCAGTGCGGGGCACATCAGTAATCTTATAGTTATTGTAAGCGGCTCCGCCCGTTGTCCCCGTCAGTTCAATCGTTGTAATGGCAGGATCGAGCAATTCCACCGTCAATTCCAGTGTCTGAGTTGCATCTCCCAGATTGATAATCTCGAACTTGCTGTTTACATCGCTGGTTGCTGTCACGTCTTTCAGCATAAGCGTATAGTACTCTTCCACCGGAGTAGAAACAGAAACATCCGTGGCGGGAGTACCCGTCGTGCTTGGCGCAGGGCCTGATTTGCTCTTCGAAACTTCCAGCCAGGGAAGCTGATTATTCAATACTAATTTCGTTCCGAACGGACAGCTTGCCCCGAGTGTGATGCTGCTCTTGCTCGTTTTATACATCGTGAGTTTGCCATTCGCCTGATCGTATAAGTTGAAGTTCCCCGTAGACGCATCCGGTGTGGCAAAATCCAGTACCGGTGCCGTGGCGGGCGGCACAATGGTCAGCGTAGTGTAAACCGATTCATCCTGTGAAGCCGATTCATTGGCCAGGGTCAGTGTAACGGGAACATAAGGAGTGGCGGCAGTCAGCGTATATTTGAAGGTCATGGTAGTGGTGGTCACTCCGTCCACGACTTCCGACTTATAAGCAGTAACGTCATGCTCCAGCCAATCAATGTCCCATCCTGTTGTGGTGCTGAACTTCGGCTGTACCTTGCCGCTGGCCGTAGCGGTCAGTGTGATGGTTTTCTCCGTACCGTCGGCCGTCACGCTGATTTCTTTGGTGGCGACGTCCGCATCGGTTCCTTCCACATTCAGGGCGGTCACTACGGGCGCGGCATTATCGGGCTTGACGATGACTCCGCCGCCGCTGGTCCAGTCCACAATTTCAAAGAAGGCGGTGATGGTGGCTTCCATCACTTCCTTTATGTGCAGGGTGTAGCGGGTGTTGGCCACTACGTCTATGAAAGCGGCTGCTCCGCCGGTATCGGGAGCACGCTGTATGTCGAGATGGTATTCCACGGGCACAGGGTCTTTCTGCATCGGGTTCTGGTATTTGCCTTTGATGATGAGGAACGCCTCGTCCGTGTCTTTCAAAGGATAGGTGTAGAGGGCGCTCTCCGTCACTCCCTGATTGGCTTTGGGCAGCATCAGATAGCTGCCTTCGGTTACGGGGTACTTGATGAGGCTGGCAGTACGACCGGCATCATCCAGTGTGGTCAGCGTTCCCGGCATCACGGTAGCCTGGTTGCGTCCGTTTCCCAGCGCGACGCTTTCAATGATCAGTCCCGTCTTGGCGGATTCATTGTCGATGTCGAAGCGGCTCACGCGGCGTTTCAGTTCGATGTTCACCGTGGCGATATTGCCCAGTATCTTCGTTGTGCCGCTTCCGGTCATTACTAATGGAGTGCCCAGGGCGGTGCCTGCCGGCTCCAGTTTGGCGGTACAGTACTTCTCAAAGTCCGTGGCTTTCGTGCCGTCGGTTTCTATGGCTCCGGTGGCGGCGTTGGTTTTCACCGCTACCAGAGGGTCTATCGGGTCTCCGTCGGCTTTGTAGAGTGTGGTGCTGTTGGCTACGCAATACAGCTTCAGGTTGGGGATACCCTTTAGTTCCGTCGGGAAGATGGAGGCCTTGCGGGCGGTTCCGGCACCGCTCAGTTTGAAGGTTTTCGCTGCGGTGTCGTCCTGTGCGGCGGCTTTCCACGTTTCCAGATACTGGTAGTCTCCGCCGTCGGCGGGGGCTGCAAATAAATAAAAGTTCCGAATGCCTCACTGCAAATACATAGATGTCCAGATTGTCAATCTGGTTCTCACTTTCGGAAGCGATGGCGCGGGTGTATTCCTGCGACTCTCCTCCGCCACTAAATACGAGACGGATCTCTTTGCCTACTCCTTTTCCCGGAGCGTCGTCGGTGCCAAGCTCCCCCTGGCTGCATCCTGCAAGCAGGACCAGCAGAGCCGACATCCAAAGCATGTTTTTCGTTTTCATCATTTGTCTATACTTTTTTTAGAAAGTTAATAATCTTATAGTGAGGCATTTCCCGGGCCGTACTGCTACGGGTGGCGTAGACGGTCAGCTACGTCGGTAGTAGACGGCCGTCTATGCCATCCGTAGGTGGCCACCTACGCCATACGTAGCAGTACGGCTG
>OGOQ01002305.1_pt1 | contig 12158 bp, 8 predicted proteins | sample 1552691 | NCBI WGS metagenome assembly OGOQ01 (sample SAMEA2580209, study PRJEB22360) | human gut metagenome | biome: human gut; feature: human-associated habitat; material: faeces | place: Denmark | collected 2008/2010
GCAGGTTCGGCAGCTTTCGTCACCCGCATCCGGGCTGTCATTCTGCGTGATACAGGAGCTACGATCTCGCCTTTCAATGCTTTTATCTTGCTGCAAGGTCTGGAAACATTGTCTCTCCGCGTGGAGCGTCATGTTGCCAATGCTCTGAAAGTCGTCGAGTATTTATCCAAACACCCGAAAGTAACCAAAGTGAACCATCCGGCTCTTCCAGACCATCCAGACCATGAACTTTATAAAAAGTATTTCCCGAAAGGTGCCGGAAGTATTTTCACTTTCGAGATTGAAGGCGGACAGGTAGCAGCCTGGAAGTTTATCGATTCGCTCGAAATATTCTCCCTTCTTGCCAATGTGGCTGATGTGAAGAGCCTGGTGATCCATCCGTATACGACTACCCATTCTCAAATGACTCCGGAAGAGCTGGCCGGACAGCATATCACGCCTTCCATTGTGCGCCTGAGTATAGGTACTGAATATATCGATGATATCATTGATGACCTAGACCAAGCTCTGGCAAAGGTTTGATGTAAGATGGCAATGTGTTTTTGTTTTGATGCAAGTGTAAGTTGTTTTCGACGTTGTCGGGAATGTATACGGCAATGTAGAAAATAACTTATGCTTGCATCTGAATGAAGAAGTATGGGGTCGAATTTTTATTTTATCCTGAATAGTTTGTTTTTGTAATCGATAATCACGGTGTTTTCAAAGAAATAAGCATTTCCGGTTATTCCCCAGACATCGAGGGAACTATAAATACTATCCCAAAGGCCGTCTTTGGCGTAGTAGACTTTCGAATTGTTCAAGGCTTTTCCGCCGAACTCGATCGGTTTGGTTACATTAAAGCCATAAAATGTTATTTCTTGTCCCCACCATAAAGGACCGCTTAGAGAGTCGACAATAGTAAGGTCTGATACGCTCCAAGCTCTTTCTTGTGTCGTTATTAACTGGAAAGGGCTTGAACCTGTATCGAACAATACTTTACATGTTTTTCCATTAATCCGTAAAGGCAATTTTATTACCCCATATTCTGATTCAAATTCTTCAGCCGGCAGATTTTCGTATTCAGCCGGTAAAAAGTCTGTGATTGCAAGCCTCAGAGCGGCGCAAATTGACCAACCTAAGTGATTGTATTCCCTGTGCAGTTTCTTCTTTAGCGCGGAAATAAGTGTCGATTCCGGCACTTGTTTGAATGCCCGGAAAACGAACCAAGAGCCTCTGTCGATGCCCGTTTTGGGTGTCGGCAGAGGCTCTTTTTTATGACATATTCAAAATAGCGGACAGCAGCTCTTGAACCTGTTGCCGGTATTCCGGCTTTATATCCGAAATACGTCTGGCAAGCGCAAGGGCTTCCGCTTCTGGCTCATCGGTCCCAAAGATAATTCGGTCCGCACTGACGCCCAGCAAACGGCAAAGACGCTGCAAGGCTTCAAGAGAAATACCGGAAGCACCACGCTCAATAGCGCTCAGGTGATTCGGCGTCATGCCAAGCATTTCTGAGAGCGTGTCCTGCGTATAGCCCGCCTGTTCTCTTGCCACTTGAATATTGCCGCCGATTTCAATATTGATGTCCTTCTTCTCTCGCATAGCCTCACCACCTTTGCATTTAGTGTACCTAACGGCGGTGTCATTATCCACGGTACGCCGTCGTTGATTTTACTAACGACAATGCGTTGACTGTCCGTGATGAGGGTGATAGAATGGAGTTACCTACCAAAAGAGTGAAAGAAGGGGTGTCATGTCGCGCATTATTGAGTTTAGAAAGTCTGCTCAAAAAGCTGAAAAGCAATCCGTTCAAGGCAAGACTTGTGCGTTTACCGGTCATAGACCGCAGAGTCTTCCGTTCGGCTTTGATGAATCCGATAAGCGTTGTACTTCTTTGAAATCTGTTATGCGGGATCAGATTGTAGCACTCATCGAGAACGAGGGCGTCACGCATTTTATTACCGGCATGGCTCTTGGCGTCGATATGTACGCTGCGGAAATTGTACTCGATTTGAAATCAAAATACCCTCACATTACTCTGGAAAGTGCAATCCCTTGTGAGACACAAGCGATCAAATGGTCTGTGGCTTCACGGGAACGGTATTATAATATCGCGGCAAAGTGTGACAAGGAGACCATGCTGCAACGGGAGTACACGTCGGACTGCATGGACAAGAGAAATCGGTACATGGTCGATCACGCCGATTATATTCTCGCAGTATGGAATGGATGCCCCAGCGGTACCGGGAACACCGTGAGATATGCCCACAAAAAGGGCAAATCTATCATCGTTATCAATCCGGTTTCCCTTGATGTCACGCGGGAATAAGGCAAAAATCCCACTCCTGAATCAAGCGTTGCGAAAACCGTGAAGTATTTCCCGATAGTGAATACACATTGCACTACTCGGTGATTATTGGAAACGTGTACGGCGTATGCTGCCCAGTGAACATCTCCACGGAACACATCGAATTTTCACGGCTTCGTAAAACGGAAAGTGTCACCTTATGAACAGTCCCTTGCCGAGAGAAAAATAAATCGCTGGAAACGGGAACGCCCCCGGCACTGTGCGTCTGGCACAGTGTCGGGGGCGTTTTTCCGTGTCTTAGTTATGAGCCAGTTCATTTAGGAGCAGCTTTCGATAGTCCACATCCAAGACGCAGCGATGGAAGTCCATCAGACGGTGTTCGTCGAACAGCTTTTCACAGAGCTTGGTCAGCGGATGATTCATCAGCTTTGCAGAAATGCCAGTCTCGTTGAAAAACCTTGCCCATGTGAAGACCTCTTCTAAATCCTCCTGCCCAAGCGTGGCAGGAATGATGGCGTTGCAGAGACGGACAATGGGGCTGTCCGCAAATCGCTCTGCGACTTCCTCCGGTGTGCATTCATAGCGGTCACAGTCAAAGGAAAGCGCATCCTCAATTTTAAGATAATTTTCGGTTTCATCCCGCGTCAAGGTTATGGTGTAGTCTCCCATACCGGACGGCACATCAATATTCTCCATGACATCAAGCTCGTAACGGGATCCGCCGATGATTGCTTCAAAGGAGAAGGACTGACAGATTACTGCTGGGTTCTTGTCTATCTTGTCCTCATTCAGAAAGGACAGCGGATTATACTCCGTCAGTTCCCAGTCGATTTTTCCTCTCTCTGTTTGCTCGGCAATCTGCTGGATCAGATGTTGTTCTTCTTCGTGCAGATTTTCATTGTACAACATGATACACCTCCGTTTTCTGATTTCCTTTTTTGGGGGGCTGTTCTATGTTTCCGAAGAGAATGCCGTTTGTACCATCATTCCTTGGCTGAGGGCAGACCTTCGTAAAACTTCCTCAGTTCGTCCAGACTGCTTGTACGATTCTTGATAGGCAGGGAGTCCCATGTGATGTCATGATAGCGTTCCGGCGGCTCATCCCGCAGTCTTCGGTCGATGATGCAGACAATGCCGGTGTCTGTGAAATTGCGGATCAATCGCCCGATGCCCTGCTTGAGCTTGATAATCATTTCGGGAACGCGAACATCCATCAGAGCATCCTTAGCAACGGAACACTTATACTCGATAATTGGATCGGGGACAGGGAACGGAAGCCGGAAAATGATGACATTGGAAAGGCTTTTTCCTTCAATGCTGATACCTTCCCAATATGCGCCCGTCCCCAGAAGCACGGAGTTCGTATCTTCCTTAAACTCATTCAGCACCTTGTCCTGCGACGATCCCGGCTGCTGCATCAAGATTTTGTACGGAAGATTTTTCTCACTGAGAATGGAGTAGACCTCTTCCATGTCGGTCTTTGCCGTAAACAGCACGAGTGCCTTTCCGTTGGAAATGCTCAGGATCTCAAGCAGTCGCTCCACACCCTTTTCAATGAAGGCTTCATGTTCTCTGGTCGGGTGCGGGAGATCGTCGCAATAGTAGATCATGGCGTGTTCATCGTATGGATATGGGGAAGGCTTTGGCTCGGATAAGCAGCCGCGGTCACCAGCGGGAAAGCCGGTATTGCTGATAAAGTAAGAATACTGTTCTTCCAGAGACCCGCTCGTGGCGTTCGTCAGCGTGGCAGAGGTCAAGATGGTTCTTTCATCACCATTGAAGTATAGGCGGCTCACAATTTCTTTTGTGTTTTTAGGGCAATAGACGAGTTCCGTGTTGCTGCCGTGCTGCTCAATCCAGATCAGCATATCATCTATCCGGTCAAGAAGCTCTGAAAGGGACTCGCTGACGGCATCCAGATCATCAGAGGCAGCAAAGGAACGGTTGTTTCTGAAATCCATGCTGGAATAAATCTGAATGCTGGACGAAAGGTTGTGTATGGCGGCGTTCATCTCGGCAAGCAGTTCAATCGCACTGCCATTGTTGTCGAAGAAAAAGCGGTCAGCGTAGCGCATATCCTGTTCTGCCTCGTTGATCTGCTTTTGGACTTGTGCTTTCAGGCAGTTATAGAAGGCGATGATTGCGCTCTCTGCCTCTCGCTTTTCACCTGACACACTGCTCTGGTCAAAGGATCGCAGCTCATAGAATGCGCTCTTAATCATTCCAAAGAGCATACCTTGCCCGAAACGCTCCGTTGTGGCACTCCGCACCTTATCATCCAAGTTGTGTGCTTCATCCACGACAAGCAGATCAGCGGCGGCGTTAATCAGCCCTTCCTGACCGCGCCGGAGTTTCATCAGATGCTGGGTTAGAAAATCCTGATTGCACAGTACCACTCCATCCGTAAACTTTAATGCTGCGCGGACTTTGTAATACTTGCACTTCTTTTCACAGAAGCCACAATTCTTCATGCTGAACCGCTGCACATTTACCTTGTCCCAGATGCCTTGCGGCAAAACCTCCGGGAAATCCTTGCGTTCCTCATACCCCTGCTGGATTCCTTCTTTGAGCGCGTCCGGTGGGTCAGCCTTCGGGTCACACATATACTCATCTGCGCGTTTGTTGCAGAGATAATGGGTCTGTCCTTTTGCGAGGATGACATCTCTGTTCAGCCCAAGAAGGGGCATTACCGCGTGGACATCGCGCCAGAGCTGTTCTTGAAGCGCAATGGTCGAGGTTGCGATGATAACCGGCTTGTTCATGCGTTTGCTGTACAGCAGCACCGGCACAAGATAGCTAAAGGACTTTCCAATGCCCACGCCAGCTTCAATCGCAAAATGCTGATCGTTTATGAGGGCGTCCACAATCTCAAAGGACATATCCTGCTGCCCCTCACGCATTTCCAAGCCATGCTGCGGGGCTTCATCCCAAAAGAAGGTGCTGACTTGCTCACTCATGGAGTACAGCTCTGCTTTTCTGCGCTTTTTCCGTTCCTCCGATGTATTGAATCCAAAATAGAATCTGTTGTCCATCCACATTCCTCCCGGAATAGAAACCAAGGCTATCCACGTTTCAGCTCAATGCTGACGTTTCCGTTCTCGTCGATGGTCAGCGTCATGTGCCTGATGTGCTTCTCATAGAACTGCCGCCGCTCTGCGGGAGACATTTCGATCCTCGTGTTTCGCAGAGCTGCATCAAACATATCGTTGACATTCAGGTGAACGGAGTTGTCAATCCAGCGGTACATCTCCTTGAACAGTGCGTTTTTCTTGATGTCCTCGCTGTTGCCGGAGTAGAAGTCATCCAGATAGCAGTAGAATATCCCGGATTCTGCAAGTGCTGCCTTCATATCCGGTCCGCATTTTTCCCGCTCAATCATGACAAGGAATCTGGCGGCCGGCAAGGAAGAGATAAGCCCCCAGTAGTCGGAATCGCTTGAGACGATGACGAAGGAATCCACTTGCTTCTGGTAGTGTTCCTGACAGGCTCTTGCGGTGAGCTTGATGTCTACCAGTGATTTGTTCTGCTTGATCCGCTCAATCATGATATGCTCAACGGGGATGCGGGTGTAGTTTTCAAGAATCCGCCATGCCGTAGCGGTATGTACGTCATCAAAGAGAATGATCGCCGTAATTTTCTGCATGACCTCATAATCAAGGTTTTTGAGCGTGGCGCACAGCTTGTACGGGTCAGAGTTTTCGCAGTCCACTACCAATACGGTTTTCTCGCTGTCATCTATGAAATCGTAGATATTGTTTTTTACAAAAGCCCCTGCATCGGAGACTTTACTGTATTCCGTGAAGGCGTCGCAATGCCATTGATAAAGCAGGGTTGCAAACTTCTTGTCATTATAGAGGACATTGCCCTCGTCCATCGGTACCCAGTTGATGTACATTTGATAGGGGTAGTAGGAGAGACTTGCGTAATAGATGTCCGCAGCATCTTTCGTTCCGTCCTCTGTCAAGCCGTTTGGCATAATGAACAGCTCTTTTATGTACGCCCAGTTAATCCAGATTGGAAAGAGGCTTTTGCAGTTGTTAATGCGGTCTGAAATCAGCCGGTTGATCTCGATAATGTGGTGGCAGAGCTTTGTACTCGACTTTTTGATAAAGCTGATTCCGTCATTTGAAAGCTGCTGCATACTGGACATTGGAAGGATCTCAGGCATCGAAAGAAGCCCACGGTATTCCATCCGCATGATGTCATTTATTTTCCGGTAATTGCGCTCAATGGCGGTGCGGATGATACATAGATTACGAATGATGCGGGCATTTTTATCCTGCTCAAGCCGGTTGTATATCTCTATCTTCGGCGGCTCGTGTTCATTTTGAAAAATACGGAGCGGGACGCCGATCAGATATGCTACCTTTGACACAAGTTCATAGGTGCTGTCTTTGTAGGCAATCTGTTCTCCGGCATATTCGACGCCATTCAACATGACTGAATTGCCCATGATCTACTCCTTTCGATGGAACGCGGGTTATTGAGCGTACTTTTTGAAGTTTTCAGCTTGTTCCAGAACCTCCTTGTAGACATCATCAATGGTTACGGGGGGATAGTCAAATTCATCCAGTAGCAGTACGAGGTCAACTTGCAGATTTGCCTTAATGTCATCACGGGTAGACCAGTCGGTGTATTTAGCTTTGTCATCGACAATAATCTTAATCCGCTTTGACAATTCAATCATCTTATCGTCCGGGTACTCGAACTCATACTTCTTGGCAACCGCCTTGAGAATGTCATAAAAGGCTTTTTCCTCGTAGTCAATTCCCATGCCCTTGAAGGAGTCTTTTTCCTTTTTGAGTTCTTCAAGGAGCTTCGCAAGCTGCTCCGCCACATCGTCAAGAACTTCATTAGCAAAAGCCTCATCACGACGGCGATTATTGTACTCATCAACAACCCGTTTGAGACGGTCAGAGAACTCCATGCCCATGATACGGTTGACCTTTTTATACTCATCAATCGCCTGAGAGAGAAGCCGCTGCAATACCTTGATTTTGGTGTTTGGAAGTTGGATTGCATTGATCTTATCCAGATATTCGTCGCTGAAAATATCAACAGAGATATGCTTTCCTGTTTCAAACAATTCTTCTATTCCATCAGATTGAATTGCACCTTCAAGAAGTTCACGGACGCGGGCATTCATTTGTGAAATGTCAGGAGCATCGCCCTTTGTGAGTTTGAAAAGAATAGAGCGCACAGCACAGTAGAAGTGCAGATAGTCCTTTTCTTTATCAGAGATAGCCTCACTTGAACTGCATAGATTGAACGCTTGTTTCATTCGTTTGACTGCCGCCATAAAGCGAGTTTCCAAATCTTCCGTGAGCTGTACATACTCAACAGCACGATTGAGGCAAGCAAGCTGCTCTTTCGGTGAGCCGTTGAAGTAATCTGTGCTATTGAAGTTGTGGAACATCTGAGCCAAGACATCGAGCTGGTCTTTAACAATCGTGATAGACTGCTCGACGCCTTCAAACTCATCGCTCTCAAAGTTGGTGTATTTCTTGAGGGCGAGATTCATGTTTTTCTTAATGCCGATGTAGTCCACGATCAAGCCCTTGTCCTTGCCGGTATAGACGCGGTTGACGCGGGAAATTGTCTGGATAAGGCTGTGCTGCTGGATGGGCTTGTCGATGTAGATTGTGTCGAGTGCCGGTACGTCGAAGCCGGTAAGCCACATATCAACAACGATGGCAATTTTGAAGTTTGATTTAACGTTCTTAAACTGACGGTCAAACTCCTTGCGATCATCCTTCGTTCCCAGCATTTCATAAAGCTCCGGCTCATCATCTTTATTTCGCGTCATGATGAGCTTGATCTTCTCGATGGGCTTGAGTTCCTTTTTCTCTTTTTCCGTCAGTTGAACCCCGTCAGGGCAAACCTTTTTCTCTGCCCATTCCGGTCTCATTCCAACTATAATCTGATAAAAAGCGTATGCAATCTTGCGATTAGAGCAGACAAACATTGCTTTTCCTGCGACCGTAGCTCCTTCGGCAACGCGGGTCTCATAGTGGTTAATGAAGTCCTCCGCAACTGCGTGAAGTCGGTCAGGATCACCGATGATCGCATCAATATGAGCAACCGCCTTCTGGCTTTCCTCAATCTGATGCTCATTTGCACCTTCAACAGCACAACGGTCATAATAATCTTCAATTTCCCGAACCTTTGCCTGATCAAGAGTGACCCGTGCAGCGCGTCCGTCGTAGACAAGGTTGACTGTGATACCGTCTTTGACCGCCTCTGTCATTGTGTAGGCATCGACAACCGGACCGAAGACTTCAATCGTACCATCCACGGGCGTACCGGTGAAACCGACATAGGTAGCATTGGGGAGAGAATCGTGTAGATACTTTGCAAATCCATAGCTTCGCTCTACACCTTCGGCAGTGACCTTGACTTTCTGATCGAGGTTTATCTGACTACGGTGTGCCTCATCGGATATGCAGATCACATTCGCTCTATCCGTCAGAAGCTCCAAGTCCTCGGTGAACTTTTGGATGGTGGTCATGTACACCCCGCCGCTTGTCCTGCCTTGAAGTTCCTGACGCAGCTTTTCGCGGGAATCAATGCTCACAACGGTTTCGTCACCAATGTACTTCTTGGATGCTACAAACTGCTTTGAGAGCTGGTCATCCAAATCCGTTCGGTCGGTAATAATCAGGATTGTAGGGCTATGGAAGAAGGTACTCTTCATAAGCATTCTTGTGAGGAAGAGCATAGTATAGCTTTTTCCGCAGCCTGTCGCGCCAAAGTATGTGCCGCCCTTGCCGTCTCCCTCCGGTCTGAGGTGTGCCTTGATATTCTCAAACAGCTTGACCGCAGCAAAATACTGAGGATAGCGGCAGACGATTTTGAGGTCTTTGTCCGAGCTATCAGGGAAATAGACAAAATCCTTGATGACTGCCAAAAGCCGTTCTTTGCGGAACAGTCCGCTCACCATAGTTACAAGGGAATTGATGCCGTCCAATTCCTTATCGTCAGCTTCAATCTTTCTCCACGCATAGAAGAAGTCATACGGAGAGAAGAAGGAGCCGTATTTATTATTTGCACCATCGCTTATGACAATGAAGGCATTATACTTGAAGAGTTCAGGAATATCACGGCGATAACGCACGGTGAGCTGAGTATAGGCGTCCATGATCGTTGTATTCTCTTTGACTGCGCTCTTAAACTCAAGCACAACAACAGGAATGCCATTGATGAATACAATCCCGTCCGGTATGCGTAGCTGGTTGTTGATGCCTTCAATTTCAAATTGGTTGACGATCTTGAACACGTTTTTCTCTGGCTCATCAAAGTCAATCAGCTCAATGTAAATGTCTTTCTTTGTGTGATCCTCACGGTTGAAGATGAAGCCGTCGCAAATCATTTTGCAGACTGCTTTGTTTGCTTCGTAGATCGTACCGGAAATAGACCTCAGGCGAAGGATGATGCTATCAACCTCGCTTGCGGTAAGCCCCTCTGCGGCATATCTGTTCAGGAGGGATTTCCGCAGATCGTCGATAAGCAGAACCTCAGAGCGTTCGCGGTGGATCTGCTCACCATTCAAATAGACATACCCTTCATCCTGAAACAACTCCATGATGGACATTTCAAGAGAATGCTCATTGAAGTTTGCCATTATCGTTTCCCCCTCACTGTATCATCTGTTTTTTCCGCACATCGGGACACTTGGATTTGAGAAAACCAATCCATTCCTCCCATTCCGCATTTGAAGCATCAATTATATCTTCTTCATACTGGTCTAAGACGCTCATCAAAGCAGGAAGGACGGGAAGCTGATCCCTATTGAGCCAAAACTCTGGCAACTCATGCGCACAATCTAAGTCGGTATTTATCGATTCGATGCTGTCGCAGATAGACTTGAGAATGACTGTGGGGCTTGCGTTATCAGCCCATTCGCCCGGAAGTGCATAACGGTAGTAACCCATCAATGCCCAAGCCATTTCCCACTTGAAATAACCAACATACTCTGTTCCCAAGCCAAAGAACGATTTCCACCTCACGGATAGCGCTTGTGCGCACTTATATAGATTCATCTTATCCATAATCGTTCTCTCCTGTAAATGATAATTTAGCGGCTTGATAAGGTTTGCAAAACAGTTTCAGACAACCTGTTTAACATTCGTATCTCCGCACAGTTACTCATAATGGTTTTGATATGCGGAATGTGTTGTTGATTGAATGTGTCAATAACTGCTTGTTCGGGTAAAACAATGGCTATATCCTTTATATTGTCTGCACTCAAATTATCTTGTGCGCTGCCAGCAGTTCCATCAGGCTGAAGATGGCGAATCACTCGACTATAAAGTAGTGTTGCAAACAAGAACGGTGCTTTTTCAATAGGATTATCACCTAAAAAGAATTTTCCGACACGTTGATTGACCACGATTGGCTCGCTGCATAACGGTACCATACCGATTTTACCTGTTGTTGCACCCGTCATGGCAATCAATATATCTCCGCTTTGTACATAAAAATTATTGGCTTTGTTGGCGTGTTCAGCGATTACACAGTTGCAACTGTCTAAATCAATAGAGTTGTTTACTATGTTTGCGATTTTGATTACCTTATAGCCTTCGGTTGTCCACCAATCGCTCTTAAAGGCAAAGCCTGACTTTACATCACAGTAACTGCCTATGCTTCCATTGCACCAACCATTAGGAAGTTCCTCACTTTCGGTTGTGTATCCATTAAGCATAAGGTTGTAGTCCACAGAACATTGTTCTGTTAAATTATCATTTATCCGCCGTTTTAGCTCAATTCGCTCTGTGATGGTCTGATACGCCTTCACAATGCTGCGCTGCTTATCAATAGAGGGAACAGGCAGCTCCACTTTGCAAAGTTCATCCCAGTCAAAGATTTCTCTAACACTTCCGTGAGACATATATCTGGCGTAGCGGTCAAACTCTGGTCTGCTAAACCAAAGCATAAGGTATTCAGGATCAAGCGCATTCTTATTCACAACCTCAAACACGGTATATGAACTTGAAATGATGCAATCCTTATCTCGTAGAAGAGCAATCGAAATCTTCTCGCCATTCCGAGATGTAACAGGACCGTACGCAAATTGCCCAGTATGAACAATCTTATAGCTCGATAAGTCCGTTCCAACAATATTCGCAATGGAGGGAATAAACTGCTTGCTGATGCTGACGCCAAGCAAATAGTCAACTTTCAAATCCCTATTTCGTTCGTCTACCGGTTGAATAAAATCTCCAAGTAGCCTATATCCATCTTTCATCGTGACACCTCACCCTATGTATTTTCTGTGTGCCAGCTTGACATTTTGCTGTTTGACCATAGCGTAGTGCATAGTCGTGTCGATTTTCTGATGCCCTAAGAGCTGCTGGACTTGCTCTATGGGCATTCCTTTGTCTATGGCAGTAGTCGCCAGAGTGCGTCTGAACTTGTGAGGGTGAACCTTCGGGATATTCAGACGCTTTCCCAGTTCCCGAAGGCGTGTCTCCACACCGCCGATCATCAGCCGGTCAAACGGGGCTTTTAGCGAAACGAACAATGCGGAATTTTCATCTGTTCTGCCCTCAAGATAGTTTTGAAGGTGGATCTTCGTCCTTGCATCGAAGTAGACCAATCGCTCTTTATTGCCCTTGCCGATAACAACACATTCGCGTTCGTTGAAGTTGATGTCTTCTCGGTTTAGCGTGACCAGCTCTCCAACACGCATTCCAGAGGAAGCCAGAAGATCAATCATCGCCAAGTCCCGTGCTGTTGTGCAGTTGTCACGCATTAGCTCTAACGCTTCATCGGTGTAGGTGTCCTTGACCACTTTTGCAGTCTTGACTTTATGAATCCGGCGTACCGGGCTTTTCACAATGAAATCCTCATCTTCAAGCCAAGAGAAGAAACT
>OGOQ01002307.1_pt1 | contig 12155 bp, 5 predicted proteins | sample 1552691 | NCBI WGS metagenome assembly OGOQ01 (sample SAMEA2580209, study PRJEB22360) | human gut metagenome | biome: human gut; feature: human-associated habitat; material: faeces | place: Denmark | collected 2008/2010
GTCGTCGAAGGTCGAGACCTCGATGGGCATGGGGGCTGCCGTAACGTTCGTCATGGCAATCGCCGCCGTGGTGGCCTGGCTGATCCAGGCTTATGTGCTTGTGCCGCTGGACATCGTCTACATGCAGACGATCGTTTTCATTCTCGTGATCGCCGCGTTGGTGCAGATGGTCGAGATCATGCTCAAGAAACTTTCGCCTTCGTTATATCAGGCACTGGGCATCTTCCTGCCCCTGATCACGACCAACTGCGCCGTGCTGGGCGTGGCGATCCTGATGATCCAGAAAGAGTTCAACCTTTTGCAGAGCGTCACCTACTCGGTGGCTACGGCGCTGGGATTCGCCCTGGCGCTGGTGCTTTTCGCCGGTATCCGCGAGAGGCTCGAATTCGAGGACGTGCCCAAGGCTTTCAGGGGCGTGCCTATCGCGCTGATCACGGCCGGCATCCTCGCCATGGCCTTCATGGGATTCTCGGGGCTGGTATAACGACGTCCCGCAATGCGAAACAGCCACCTTCGGAAATGAGGGTGGCTGTTTTTGTGGAACGGAGGGGGATTGTGGTTACCGGTATATCCGAACCCGGGCGGCGCCGATCACGCCTTCCTGGTCGATGCCGAAGGCGAAGCCGTAGCGGTTGCCGTTTTCAGGCTTGCGGATGAAGACCGGGACGTAATCGGATTCACGGGGCCGTCCGTCGATTGGCAATGGTGTTCGAAGATCCCACGGTTGCAGGGTAAATCCGTTTTCGGCCCGGAAGGTTTGTCGAGGCCGCGAATTTTTACCGGATTTTCTTCCGGATGGATAAAAGTAAGGCGGTCAACTTCGTCGGAGGTCGAAAATTTACCGGAAAGCCTCTCTTGTGTGCCTTTCGCGGGGGTAAATCGGGTGTCCGGCGTTGCGGATGAGGAAAAAATGTGTAATTTAGAATTCCGAAAACTACCGTTCATGCGTCCGAATCTGATACTTTCCCGCCTTTTTGCAGCTGTGTCGGCCATGCTTGCCATGGTGGGGTACGTGTCTGCCGAACCCTATTCCAAAATCCGGTTCGAGCCGATCCCTTCCGACATCCTGCCGTCGAGCGAAGTGCGCAAGCTCTATCAGGATTCCGACGGGTATATCTGGATTCCGACCTATAACGGCCTGGCACGGTATGACGGGTACGGAGTGGTCACTTACGGTATGCACGACGTTTCGGGCGTGGCGTTCAATTCGTTCGTGAATGTCGTGGCCGAAGACCGCGACAAGGTGATCTGGATCGGGACGGAACGCGGGTTGTTCCGGCTCGACAAGAAGACGGGCACGATCTCGGCGACGGGCTGCGAAGCGGTCGACGATTGCAACATTTCGGTCATTATCTGCGATACGGGTAACGGGATATGGGTCGGAAGCGACAAAGGCCTGTTCCGGAAAAATGCCTCGGAACATTATTTCCGTCCGGTTACGATGCGCAATGCCGACGGGAAGCTCGTCACGGACATCACTTCGGTCGTCAAGGATGCCAATTGCAGCCTGTGGGTCGCCTCCTACGGCAGCGGATTGCTGCGCTACGATCTGCGCGAAGAGCGTACCTACACGTATGACGACGAGATCCTGCGGCATGCGCATGTCGTCTTCTGCGATGCGGGCGGGAATGTCTGGGTGGGCACCTGGGGCGCGGGCCTGATCCGCCTGATAAACCCCTATGCTCCCGGGCGGATGCAATATGCCCGTTACATGCACCGTGAAGACGACGATACGGCTCTGCTCGACGACATTGTCTATGCCATCGAAGAGGATATTACGCAGAACACGCTGTGGGTGGGAACCCGCAGCGGACTGAGTATCCTGCATGACCCGGATCACCGGCCCTCGTTCCAGAATTTCAAACCCGGCGAGGATGTGGGCGACCTGCCATACAACGAGGTCAATTCGATTATGCGGGCCCGGGACAACCTCATGTGGATCGGGATGCTGGGCGGCGGCGTCTGCAAGATACAGACCGCAGGCATGAAATTCGAATTCAACCGGCTCGATCCGGTGCGTGCCCGCTTCAACACCAGTTCCGTACGGAGTATGTATTACATCGGCGAGGGCGAATATTGGCTCGGGCTGCTCGATTTCGGGCTGATCAGGTATAATACCCGCAGCGGCCGTATCGTCAGCTACCGGGAGCATCCCGACCTGTGTGTGCTGCCTTATACTTCGACCGTCAATGCCATAATCAGGAGGAACGCCACTTCGGAACTGTGCTTTGCGACGTGGAGTTCGGGTGTATGGTGCTACGACGAGAAACGCCATCGCGTGCGCCAGATCAACCGGAATACGCTGCCGCTGTTTGCCGACGACTGCGTGCTCGCGCTGCGGGAGGATCCGGACGGGAATTTGTGGATCGGTTCGAGGTCGGGAATTTATATCGAATCGGCGTCCGGGCAGCTCTCGACGCTCGACATGTGGCTGGGGCGGAAGACGCCCTTCGCATCGACGCGCATATTCGATATCTGCTGCGTCGGCGGCGGGGTCGTATGGATTGCGACCAACGGAGACGGGATCATCCGTGTCGATACGAAAAGACGTGACTGGATCCAGTATCGACGCGGGGCGGGGATGACGGCCGATAACGTCTATTGCCTCGGTACGGACGATGCGGGTAACCTCTGGGCGGGGACGATTGCCGACGGACTGGCGGTATATTCGCCCTCGGAGGATCGTTTCAAGGCGGTCACGGCATTTCCCAACATCGAGAAAAAGGGGATCACCAACATTGCTAGGGATGAGAACGGCCGCATGTGGATTACGACCAACGATGCCGTGTTCTCGTTCTCGCCCGACGAAAACGGTACTCCCGAGCATATCAACACCTATATTATTACGGCAGACCTGCAATCGTTCTTCTTCAACCGCAATGCATCGGCACGTGTCGAATACGGACGCATGGCGTTCGGCGGTTCGAACGGACTGCGCATCTTTACGGGCAACCGCATCCAGCCCCACCAGTCGAAACTTCCGATCGTATTGACCGATTTCCGGGTTCACAACCAGTCCCTGCGTACCATGCCGGAAAAGGAGCGGGAGCATATCAGCTCCCGGGAGATCGACTATGCAGATGAGGTGACGCTGACCCACCGGCAAAACAATTTCTATATCGAATTTTCGATGCTTTCCTATGCCAATCCGAGGGACAACATCTTCAAATACAAGCTGGACGGGTTCGACAAGGAGTACGTATTGGTCGATTCACAGCACCGCTTCGCCTCCTACAACAACCTGCCTGCGGGCATTTATACCTTCCATTTGCAGGCGGCCGGCGGCAACGGTGTCTGGAGCAGCAACGAGCGGGTGCTGAAGGTGCGTATCCTGCCGGCACCCTGGCGCTCGTGGTGGGCCGTGGCGTTCTATCTCGCAGCCCTTGCGGGGGTGGCCTACGGCGCGATCCGCTTCCTGCGCTACCGACTGCGTATGCAGCATGAAATCCGCATTTCGAAATTCGAACGCCGGAAAACCGAGGAGCTGAACCACGCGAAATTGCAGTTCTTTACCAATGTCACCCACGAGCTGATGACGCCCCTGACGATCATCATTACCTCGCTTGACAGCCTGCGCAGCACCTCCACAGACCGGGAGGCGCTCTACAACGTAATCTCGGTCAACGCGACGCGTCTGATGCGCCTCATCCAGCAGATACTCGAATTCCGCAAGGTCGAGAGTGGTAACCTGAAGATCCGGGTTTCGCAAGGCGATGTGGCGGCATTCGTTCGCAAATGTGTCGAGGCATTCGCCCCGCTGGTATCGAAAAAGCGCCTTCGGGTCTACTTCCAGAGTTCTGCCGACCGTATCGAAGGCTGGTTCGATTCCGACAAACTCGATAAGATCGTCTACAACCTGCTTTCCAACGCTGCCAAATACACACCCGACGAAGGGGAAATAAAAATCCGTGTGGGGATGGAAAGCCCCGGTTTTGTCGGTATAATGATCGCCAATAGCGGTGAATGCATGAGCCAGCAGACTATCGACGGGCTTTTCAAGCGCTTCTACGACGGTAATTACCGTAAGTTCCATACCATCGGTACGGGTATCGGGTTGTCGCTGGTGAAGGATCTGACCGATATCCACAAGGGGCATATCCGGGTTTCGAGCAGCGAACGGGAGGGAAATTGTTTCCGGGTCGTATTGCCCATAGGCCGGGACGCCTACTCCGGGGAAGAGGTCGACGAATCGGTGCCAGGGCCCGATTCGGCGGATTTGATGCCGGGATCGGCGGAGTTGCCGTCCATGCGGCCGGACGAGGCGGTTGCCGGAGACGGGCGGATGTATACGATTCTGATCGTGGATGACAACGAGGAACTGCGGGTGCTGGTGTCCAACTTGCTGGCGGCTTATTTCCACATCGAAATGGCATCCGGAGGCGAAGAGGCACTGCAACTTTTGGCCGAAAAACCGGTCGATCTGGTCGTTTCCGACATCATGATGCCCGGGATGGACGGGATCGAGTTGTGCGCCAAGATCAAGGGGACGTTCGAATATTGCCATATCCCTGTCATCCTTCTGACGGCCAAAAACACGGACGACAGCCGTATCGAAGGGTATGACTCGGGGGCTGACGGTTATGTTACCAAGCCGTTCAACTTCAAGCTGCTCCATGCACAGATCGTGAACCAGCTCAGAAAGCAGGAGCGCAAAGGTTCGCATTTCCGCAACCAGCTTGTCTTTGAGATCGAAGCGTTGGAATATACCTCGATGGACGAAGATTTCATGCGCCGGGCTATGGCGTGCGTCAATGCGCATATCGACGACGGCGAATTTTCGCAGGCCGATTTCACGCGGGAGATGAACACGTCGCGTACCGTCCTCACCGAGAAACTCAAATCGCTGACAGGGCTTACTCCGACCGCGTTTATGGTCGACATACGGTTGCGCGCGGCTTACCGGTTGCTGGAACAGCAGCGCCACATGCGGATCGCCGATCTGGCTTATGCCGTAGGGTTCAACGACCCGAAGTATTTCAGCACCTGTTTCCGGAAAAAGTTCGGCGTCAGTCCCAAGGAATTCATCGAACAACTCGATGGCAAGGGTGAAAAAATCGTATAACCCGGATATTTTCCGGAGGTGTTTGTGTAATGTGTTGTTATGCATTGTATTGCCTGCGTTGTGTCGGTCGGCTGTTGCAGCCGGCCGATTTGCGTCAGAGCCGTTTTACGGTAAAATTTCAACCTCGAAGCCGTCCGGGCAGAGTATTTTCGTATCCGGCAAAAGCCCTTCGGACGGGGCTGTCGGAACCGAAAACTAACCTAAAAAACAATGCCATGACATGATGCAGCCATCCCGGATGAACCGTAGTGTCCGATCCCTTTCCCTTTTTTCCGAATAAACCAACTAAACCCTAATCTATGAAAGCAGATTTCTACAAGAATTACATGAGTGCCGTATTCGTCGCAGCGGCGCTGTCCTTCTGCTCCTGTTCCGACGATCGGACGGTCTCGTCCGGCGGTCTGCCCTATAAGTCAATCCGCGTGACCGTCGACGGCGAGACAGTCACGGCGGAGCGGATAGACGATAAAAACCTGGCCCTGAGATTCGATATGGCCGAGGATTTCTCACATGCCCGGATCGACGTCGAGCTCAACGAGGGCTATTCGGTCATTTTCCCGACGGACGTTACCGCCGCCGACCTGGATACCTATCCGGTGCTGAACTTCCGGGCACCCGATAACCGGATCGTCAAGGTGTGGTTCACGATTTCGTCGAAGGCATTTCCGATCACCGATGCTACGAAGGTGACTGCTTCGGGAATCGGGGGCTGCGTTTCCGTATCGGGCAAGACGCTTACGATCACTTATGAGCGGAGTATGAACCGGGGTGAAATCGAACTCGATTTTGCCGAAGGTGCCCTGATGGAGGGAGCTTCGATCGCCTCGTCTACGACGTTCGATTTCACGGAGTCGCTTACCCGGCAACTGAAAGTCGAGATGGATGGCAAAGAGCGCATCTACAACGTCAGGATAGACTATTCGAAAGTGATGGACAAACCGATCGTCTACGGGTTTAGCGAGGTCACGGGCAATTATGTCGACCAGCAGCTCTATCCGTTCCTCAATGTCTATAAGGCAACTACGGTCAACAGCGTACCCGTACGCGGTGCGGCAACATCCGAAACCCCATGGAGCTGGGATCCCGGTGCCGGTGACCTGGACGTTTACCTTGCCTTTATCGGCAACTGGGCCGCAAACCGCCCGACCGAAACGATCGAGGGAATCGAATTCGCCTTCGCCACGATCGACATTGACAAGGCGAAAGCCTATATGGTCAGCAACGATGCCCGCTCGGTGGTCATGGACGACGTGGCCTCGCTGGTCGCACTCACCGGGATGATGACCAAGGAGAGCACGATGATTTACTACAATGGGAAAGTGCTCTCCGACCGCAATTCCGAGGGCGACTGGCGCGGGACGGTCGGTTTCTACGAGGACGGGCACGTTGAATTTTGGAATGCGGGTATCCGCGACGGCGAACTGGTCAGGATGACCCAATGGGTCGATGAGGCGGGACGCGACGGGTATCTTGCCTCGGGGACTCCGTGGGATGTGGTCTCCGCGGCGTCGGGACACCCGTGGTTGGTACGCGAGGGGCATCTGCTGACCCGCCTGGAGATGTATTGGAACGATACCGGATGGGAAACGGCCCTGGGCGAAGCCTGGAACGGCACGCGCAGCCGTTCGTACATCGGGCTGACCTATGACAACAAACTCGGTGTCGCCGCCGTGTCCGAGGGGACGGGAACCTGCCAGGCTGCGTGGCTGCTCTACAAGATGGGCTGGAAAGACGTGTTCTACGTGGCCGGAAGTAACTACTTGGATGACGGTTTCACGCCGACGCTCAAGGTGGGCGGAAACGTCGTCGTGGGAAAGGCCGACCAGGCCGCGCAATATGCAATCGCCATAGATGTCAAACAGTAACAACTCGCAAATCATGAAGCAAACCATATATCTGATCGCCGTCTGCCTGATGGCCTATGCGGTATTCTACTGTATCCGAAAAGGTGAGGATCGAAATCGGATCGATGCCAAACTGGTTCAGCTCCGTGAGATGGGGTTTCTCCCCCTGTTGAAGGACAGCTTCTGGGCACTGCTGACCCCGGTCATTTTGCTGGTCGGTAACGTATAAGGGCCGTGTGGTCGACGAAAGAAGTTCCGTACCGCTCGCCGGTGTCGCCATTGTTGTCAAGGACGCCCCGCAAATCGGTATGACGACCAACTCCGAGGGTGAATTCCGGATCACGATTCCCGTCCGCTATCAACCGCTCGTGTCGGTTTCCTATATTGGCTACCAGCCCCGGGAGTCGGTGCTCGTGGCTGCGGCGGACAATGAAATCCGCCTGAAGGAAGAGGCGCAGGCGCTGGAGGAGGTGCAGGTCATCGCCTACGGGCAACAGAAAAAGGTGTCGGTGACGGGCGCCATCGCCTCGATCAATACCAAAGACCTGCTCAAGTCACCGAGCGGCAGTGCCGGCACTGCCCTTGCGGGGGCCGTGACAGGCATTTCGTCGGTACAGATTTCCGGACAGCCCGGTGCCGAAGACCCCGATATTTATGTCCGCGGTACGGGATCGCTTTCGAACGAGGCGTCGAAGCCGCTTATCCTGGTGGACGGTGTCGAGCGTTCGTTTTTCCAGATGGACTCGCACGAGATCGAGAGTGTGACCGTCCTCAAGGATGCATCGTCGACGGCCGTATTCGGGGTTCGCGGCGCCAATGGTGTCATTCTGGTCACGACGCGGCGCGGTACGAAGGGCAAGCCACAGATTTCATGGAACTCGACCTTCGGACTGACTCAGTCGCTGCGACACCTGACCGGTGTCGACAGTTATACTTACGCTACGCTCTATTCCGAGGCCCAGCGCTCCGACAATCCCGGCATTAAGGATGACCAGCTCACCTTTTCGCCGTTCGTAACGGAAATGTTCCGCACGAAGGCCGATCCGATCATGTTCCCGGATGTGGACTGGAGCAAATACATCTTCAAGAACGTCGCCTGGCAGACACAACATAATGCGACCCTGTCGGGCGGCGGCGACCGCATCCGCTATTTCGTGTCGTTGGGTTACCTGGATCAGGACGGCATGATGAAGCGTTTTGACGAGAGTTATGACCCGAATTACAATTATCAGCGCTTTAACTACCGCTCGAACATCGACGTAGACATTACGAATACGACTCAGTTGAAAGTCAATATCGGCGGGCGCGTGAGCGACAAACGCGAACCGCTGACCTATTCGCTCTGGCAGAATATCATGTGGTGTACGCCGTTCGCAAGTCCGGGTTTCGTCGACGGGAAGTACATCTACAATTACAAGAACAACTACATCCCGCTTACGGAACTCACGAGCGGGCTGGACTGCTACTACAACTGGGGTTACCGCAAAACGACCCAGAATGAACTGAACCTCGACCTTGCGCTTTCCCAGAACCTCGATGTGATTACCAAGGGATTGACCCTCAATGTGAAAGGAGCATACAATACCTCTTACTACCTGGCGACCAAACGCGCCCCGACCGGTACGAACAGTTCCTATACGCCGATTTATCTGGGGACGATCACCCAACCCGGAATGGATGTCTCAGACCCGAGGTTCGACAATACGATCGTCTACCAGACCGACGGCGTGACGGGTATGCGCGAGCCGATGACCTATGGTGAGGACGGGTCGGGCAAATCACGCAACTGGTATATAGAGGCGAGCCTCGGCTACCAGCGTACGTTCGGTGACCACGCGGTGTCGGCACTGCTGCTTTACAACCAGTCGAAGACCTACTACCCGGGTCAGTATACCGACATCCCGACCGCCTATGTGGGTTATGTGGGGCGTTTGACCTATGCTTACAAGAACCGCTATCTGGTCGATTTCAACGCCGGTTACAACGGCTCCGAGAACTTTGCCAAAGGCAAGCGCTTCGGCTTCTTCCCCGCCGTGGCGTTGGGATGGATTGTATCTTCCGAGAAATTCATGGAGCCGGTTTCCGATGTCATCTCCAACTTGAAGCTGAGAGCTACTTGGGGTAAGGCCGGTAACAGTAACATTGGTGGTAACAGACGTTTCGCCTATATTTCTACCATTGTCAATACCGGTTCGTACAGATGGGGTACAGATGCGGAAATCTATCGCCTTGGACGTTCGGAAGGCGAAATCGGTGTGAACAACTTGACATGGGAAACCGTGACCAAGATGAATGCCGGTATCGACTTAGGTCTATGGAATGGTAGCGTGAACCTCGTAGTGGATGTGTTCAAGGAAAAGCGCGATGACATCTTCATGCAGCGTAAGAATGTGCCTGGTTCTGCCGGATTCAACCGCCCTGTTTGGGCCAATTATGGCAAGGTCGAGAATCAGGGATTTGATGTGTCTTTGAATGTCAACCATAAGTTCAATAGCGATTGGGCCATTTCCGCTATGGCAAACTATACCTACGCACACAATAAGGTTGTGGAAATAGACGAACCTGCCGCCATCTTGGGTACATACCGTTCGCAAACCGGTAAGCCTATAGGGCAATTGTTTGGCTTGATAGCCGAAAGGCTCTTTACGGAAGATGATTTCGATGAAAACGGTATGCTTAAGGAAGGAATTCCGGCACAGAAGTTCAGTGATATGAGTAACCTACGTCCCGGTGACATTAAATACAAAGATTTGAACGGGGATGGTGAAGTGACCGCAGTAGATAAAACAGCCATTGGTGGTACACGTATTCCCGAGATTGTCTATGGTTTTGGAGCTACAGTAAGCTATAAGTCGTTCGATTTGGGAGTATTCTTCCAAGGAACAGGTAAAACCTACCAGCTCTTGGGCGGAGAGACCTGGTTGCCGGGTTCTTCCTTAGGTGCTGGTAACATCTATTCGAACATTGACGACCGTTGGACACCCGAAAATCCGAGGCAAGATGTATTCTGGCCCCGTATGGGAGACAAGGCTGTGGCAAACAATGAACAAGCTTCCACATGGTGGTTGCGTGACATGAGTTTCCTGCGCTTGAAGAATCTGGAACTTGGATATACCCTTCCGCAACGTTGGACTACCAAAATTGGCATCCGCGGCTGCCGTTTGTTTGCAAGAGGAACCAATCTGCTGACGTTCTCCAACTTCAAGCTTTGGGACCCCGAACTGGAAACTACCGATGGATTGAGATACCCACAGATGAAATCTGTATCAGTGGGTTTTAGCATCAATTTCAACAATTAATTAAGATACGAAGAAAATGAAAAAATATAAATCTATAGCAAAAGCTGTCTTATTGTCGTGCACCCTGGCATTGACAACGAGTTGCAACGATTTCTTGGACAAGGCTCCCGACGACCAGCTTACCATGGAGATGATTTTCACGGACAAGATAAGGACTGAGGACTGGTTGGCAGGTGTTTATTCATCCATTCCCAGCCCCATGTGGGGGTATTTCAAGGCACAAGGTTATAACATTATGGGCGATGATATCACTATTCCCCAAGATTGGTCACCGTATGGATGGAGCAATGTGTATGCCTACACCACCGGAAACTGGAGTCCTATCTCAACATGGGACCCCTATTATTGGGTAGAATTACACAAGCGCATACGTTCCGGCCTTATCTTCTTGCAAGAGGCAAAAGTACTTCCGGAAAAAGACCTGAAGGAATCTTATGTCAACCAGATGAAGTACGAAGTCCGTTTCCTGATAGCCTACTATTACTCTTTGATGATTGAGTTGTATGGTGCCATACCGTTTACTCCCGGTGTGCTTGTTTCCGTCGATGCGCCCGAATCGGAGATGATGACTCCCCAAAGACCCTATGCCGAAGTGGTAGATTGGATTGACAAAGAGCTGCTGGAAGTGTCAGAGCATTTGCCCGCTGTCTATCCCAATAATACCGATTGGGGCAGGGCTACCTCTATCATGGCTTTGGCAATACGTGCCAAAACACTGTTATTTGCCGCAAGTCCATTGTTCAACGGCAATCCGGATCTCAAGGACTGGAAGAATTCGGAAGGAGAATTCCTCTTTGATGCCGAAGCCAAGCCGGAAAGATGGGAAAAGGCTGCCAAAGCTCATCTCGACTTGATAAAGGCAGCCGAAGCGGCCGGACATAAGCTGTACTATGAGTATAATGTGGATGGAAGTATCGACCCCTTCATGTCTTACTACAACATGTCGTTGAAACGCTTCTCAGAAGGCAACAAGGAGATTCTTTTCGGACGCCCCGAAAATGTGGACCTGAACTACTGGCAGGCTCATCATCTGCCGAAAGGTATCGGTGGAAATGCCGCTATGGGTGTTACTCAGGAACTGGTGGACGCTTTTTATATGAAGAACGGTGAAATGCCTATATTGGGATATAACGAGGATGGTTCGCCCATTATCAACCCGGAATCGGGGTATGTGGAAAACGGATTCTCTACCAATACAGAGTATAGAACCACGAAGTGGCCGGGCGGTGGACCTTCGAACCTTGCCAATAAAGAAACCGGTGTAAGCCCGGTAACAGAAGAAGGTACCTACAACATGTATTGCAACCGGGAGCCTCGCTTCTATGTTTCCGTCATCTATAATGGCGCATGGCTGGGAGTTGATAACCGTCGTGTGGACTTCCTTCAAGGAGGCCGTGATACGGATATGACTTTCGACTCTCCGCAGAACGGTCATAATGTCCGTAAGCGAATCTCTTTGGATGTACTTCCCAGAGATGGAAAGTATGTATATCAGCCGGGTATCTTATACAGAATGGCTGAAGCGTATTTGGGCTATGCGGAAGCATTGAACGAGTCTTCGCCAGCTCCCACTCCCGATGTATATAAGTATGTGAACTTGATTCGTGAACGTGCCGGAATTCCCGCTTTGAAGGAAGGGCTGAGTAAGGAAGAAATGCGTGCCGCCATTCAGCAAGAACGTCGGGTAGAGTTCAATTGTGAAGGTATCCGTTTCCATGACCTCCGTCGTTGGAAGATTGCCGACAAATACCTGGGCGGCAAGCTTTATGGTATGAATCATGACGGTTCTGAGAAGAGCGATGATGTGAACAATCCGAAGGCTTTTTATAAGAGAACTTACTACAAGAGCCGTACCTTCAACAAAAGAATGTATTTATGGCCCGTTCCGCAGGCTCAGATGGACATCAACCCCAATTTGAGACAAGCTCCCGGATATTAATAAATAATTAG
>OGOQ01002312.1_pt1 | contig 12146 bp, 11 predicted proteins | sample 1552691 | NCBI WGS metagenome assembly OGOQ01 (sample SAMEA2580209, study PRJEB22360) | human gut metagenome | biome: human gut; feature: human-associated habitat; material: faeces | place: Denmark | collected 2008/2010
AAGCCCGGCACAGCGGCGGCTGGCGGCGATGCTGGAACTGATGTATGCCTGCGGCTTGCGCGTGTCGGAGCTGGTGTGTCTGCCTGAAAGCTGCATCGATTTTGATAAAAAACAGATTTTGGTCAGAGGCAAAGGCAGTAAAGAAAGGTTGATTCCAATAGCGGGCGCAGCGGTTGACGCGATATCGGAATATCTCAATATTCGAGAAGAGTTTATTCGCGGAGGGCGAAAATCAATATGGCTGTTTCCTTCCAGAAGTTCTCGCGAGGGACATATAACCCGGGATGCTTTTTTTAAAAATATCAAAGAAACTGCCGTTAAGGCAGGAATTTCGCCGTTGCGGGTTTCACCTCACGTGTTGCGCCATTCGTTTGCGACGCATTTGCTGAACAATGGCGCCGATTTGCGTTCGGTACAAAAAATGCTGGGGCACGAAAGCATTGTAACGACGGAAATTTATACGCATATATTGTCGGAAAATCTTATAAGGGAAGTGCAGCAAAAACATCCGCTGGCACATATGAATTTAAAAAAATGGCTCTATTAAACAATTTTGTTGAAATATCTCCTAAACAAAAATCCTTGCTAAATTATTTTATAAGAATCTATAATGTAATTCTGTTTAATAATTTATGAAAAGGATTTAAAAATGCGTGAAGATATTAAAAATGTTATATTTAAACTAGAAGGGCCGCTTCCTCTATCACACAAATATAAAATGATTTTAATTTGGGAATATGAAGATAATACTATTGAAGAAGTAGAAACAGCATTATTTGATGATAAGAAAGAAGCGTTAGATTTTATTCATTCTCAACAAGATTCATTCAATTCTTTTAATTCTTGAACAAGCTGTTTACAGTATTCTTTTAGCTTAATTTTATCTTCTTCATTTTCAGCACTAATTGTTAATATATGTTTATTATTTGGACTATACTCAATCTTCATAATTCAAAATCTCCTAATAAATTCATACAAATATTTATTAGGAGATTTTTACAATTTATAATTATATCATTTTTATCGTTCTATCTTATTTGATTGTATAGGGGTAGAAATATTTTTTGTTGGTTTACTTAAATTGTTAGTCATATCTACAACCGTTTTTATACTATCAGAAGTGAAACCTTTTTCAGTTTTTTCACTCATATTTTGAAACAATCCAAGCACTACACCTCGAACTGCAACATTATCTAAATTATCAGAAGAAATACCATTTTTCTCTAAAAACTCCCCCATCATTTTCTTTTGGGTATCTGGTGAAACAGTAAAAGAAGTTCCTCTTAATTGATAATCTTTTAACTTATTGTAATAATCACTCCAAACATCTTTTCCTAACTTATCGGGTGTATTTGTTCTAGCTTTAATCCAACTTTCTTTATCCAACCTTTTATCTGAATCTTCCATTGTAAACCTCCACATATAATTTTTTTTATTATATCATATTAAGACTATTTTTCAATGGAATTATTTTGGCTGAATTAGCTCCCAAATAAGCAATCTTTTATCAACAAGTTATTATCAGCACCTGATTTAATCCAACTAAACCAATTTAAATAGTTTGCTAAATATCTGGTGCTGATTCCATTAAAATGTCTTACAAAATCTCTTAATCCTCTATGATAATTATTCACATTGTTAATGTGATATTCTCCGTTTTTGTGTTTGCCATTTGCAATTCTTTTATGTTGTAAATTGTGATTTTTGGCAAATTGTATATAGGATTTATGAGAATCTGTTACAAAAATTGAATCTTCTTCAATTTTATTACCTAAAACTTTTTCTGTCTGTTTTGTTGTTAATCTTCCTCTACCATAAATATCAGCAATAATATTTTTATCGCCATCTATCGCAACCATTATTCCAACTTGATATTGTGAAATACCTCTTAATTTTGCTTTGCCACCTCTTTTTCTGCTTTTTTCGCCCTCAAATTTCTTACCTTTATGAGATTCAAGAAAAAATGTTTCATCTGCTTCCACAACACCAGAAACAGTTGTGTTTTCAAATTGCTTTTTGATAGCATTTAATACCTTATGTCTCCACCGAAAAGCCGTTAAAACTGATATACCACATTTAGAAGCAATTTTAGCAAGGGATAAACCTGTCATCATTAAATCAATATACTTAAACCAAGTTTCATAATCTTTTTTAGTGCTGAAAAATACAGTTTTTGTATATTCAGTAAAGGTTTTACCACAATCTTTACATCTGTATCTTTGAATACCACTACTGCTACCAAATTTTTGAATATGTTTCTTTCCACAAATAGGGCAAACAACACCATTTTCAAATCTTTTTATAGAAGTTTGAGATTTTTGAACTTCATTAAAAAGGTTTTTCAATTCTTCTACTGATAACTTTTTTAATTGCTCTACTAAATCTTGTTTCATTGGCTTTATCCCTTTGTTTTATATGAATATTATAACAATTTTTAGGGATAAAGTCAAGCTATATTTCAACAAAATTGTTTAATAGAGCCAAAAAAATAAAAAAGAGGGCTGCCGTTATGACAACTCTCTTTTTTTACATTTAGAAGCAATTAAGCTCAGCTCGTGCTAAAGAAGCTTTCGGCTCTCTTCAACAATAGTTTACCTGTTATTGTTTGCCTGAATAATGGCCTCAATCTTGGGGCTTCCGGCAGAGAAGTAATCGATGATGTCTTTCATCAAAACAGCGTCTCCGGGCTGATGCAGTTCTTCAAGATATTGTAGAGGGCAGCGTTCGTCATAAGGGTTGCACAGCTGTTTTCCGGTGGCCTCTTCCAATTTTTCGACAAATTGAATCAGGACTGTTCTCCAGATGATGCTTGATGCAATGTCAACACCTTCAATGTTGTGAATACTGCTTTCGCCAAAAAAGTTTTTAACGAAGTTTACGACATCTTGACGGGTTTTAATCTTCAAATGTTCCATAAGTTTATATTTTTAAAATTAATAAATAGAAATAAAAATAGTTTAAGAATGAAAAGAGTCTTAGCATATTTATACAAAAATGCAATCTGAATTTTTGTTAAATAAGGTTTGCCAAAGCTAAAAACTGCCGCGGTGTTATCTGTTCGGGACGGAAAGACGGCTGGATTCCGATTTGAGCGCATTTGGCTTCCAGATCAGGAATCGATTTCAGGCTTTGACGAATCATTTTGCGCCGTTGGCCAAAGGCGAGAGACGTCAGTTTTTCAATTTTAGCCAGTTGTTCTTTAGTCAGTTGCGAATCGGCCGGGCGGAACAATAGGACACTGGACCAGATTTTGGGTGCAGGCACAAAGCAGTTTGGATTGAGGTCAAGAAGACGCTCGACGTTGCATTGCAATTGTGCAAGGATGGAAATCCGTCCGTAGTCTTTACAATTGACCGGGGCCAGAATACGGTCGGCGACTTCTTTTTGAAACATCAGCGTAAGACTGCTGAAAGCCTTGATATCGTACAGCCATCCGACCAGAAGCGGAACGGAGATGTTGTACGGCAGGTTTGATACGATGTGCTTGGGGGTTTCCGGGCAATCTGCAATATTGTATTTAAGGGCGTCACCGTTGACAATTTTTAAACAGTTGCCGGTTTTTTCCCTGATTTCTTCCATGATGGCTATACAACGCTCGTCCATTTCGATAACCGTAAGCTGCCGGGGGCAGGCTGACAGAATTGAACGGGTCAGACCTCCGGGACCGGGGCCGATTTCCCAGACAAATCCGTTGCCAAAGTCGCGCAGCCCTTGTCGTTCGAGAGACGTGCGAATGATTTTGTCAGTGATGTTCGAGTCCAGCAGGAAGTTTTGTCCCAAGGCTTTTTTTGCCATCAGGCCGTGTGCTTCGACAGTAAGGCGGAGGCTGGGCAGTTTTTGGATTTGCTCAGAAAAATCGTTCATCTTAGCTCCGGAGTTCAATTACGGCTTTTTGGCGAAGTTCCTGCAAAAGCTTTTTGGAAAGGACTTCCATTTTTTGATTTTCCAAAAAGGCACGGATTTGTTTTTCGTCAGGCAGTTCCGGTTTGTCTTTTTGGGGGTCGAAGGTTTTTTGGAGCTTGAGGATGTAATAGCCGTCGCCGACCAAAATCGGTTCGCTGATGTCGCCGCTTGACATTTTATTGAGGGCCGTTTCCAGCGGAGAAGCCAGTTTTCCTTTGTTTACCCAGCCCAGGTTACCGCCGTTTGCGGCGCTGGGACTGTCTGAAAACTGCATGGCGTAAAGCTCAAAACGGTCGTCGTGGCGCAGGTTGTAAACAAGGTCGGAGAGGTTTTTGGCATTGTCTTTTTTTATGTATATCTCGGAAATAAGATATTTGGGCGTCGTCAGGTCGTCTTTGGCCTCTTGAAGAGCGTTTTCGACTTCCTTTTGAGTCAGGGTGCCGTCGGCATAAGACTTTTTGCGTACCAATCGCAGCCAGGCCAGGTCGGATTTCATCTGGCTGGCAAAAGTATCGGGATTGACGTCAGCCTGTTTGAGGATGGTGTTCAACTGCCCCATGGGAATTTTATGCGAACGTTCAAATTGGCGCAGGGAGTTGTTAACTTCTTCTTCGGATATTTCTATGCCGTTTTTGGCCGCTTCCTGCAACTTTATCTGTTCGTCAATAGCGGCGTTGAGCACCCGCTGGGTTATCATTCCCCTGGTTTGAGCATTGAAAGGAATCCTTGTGGTCAGCAAAAAGGCGTTAATGCGGTTTTGGATATCTTCGTTGGAGATGATTTCGCCGTTGACGAGGGCCACGATTTTTAGAGACGAAGCCGCAGCCGGCAGGGAGGCGAATATAATTCCACAGCAAAGGACAAGTAACGTCGCAAATTTTTTCATGTGGTTTTCCTTTCAAAAGAAAAGTTATTTGGAAGCGGCTCCACCCAGCGTCTTGAGGTAGAAAGTGAAGCTGATTTCAAAATCTCCTTCATAGTCGGGGTCGCTGGAGTTGTCCTGCCGCATAACGAAACTGAAGCGAGAACACTCGTCCTCATAAGTCAGCATACCGCCGTGTTCCAGGGAACCGCCGTTGTCAGTCAAATCCTGCCGGTTATAAATGCTGAGAGACCAGTCTCTGGTCAACATGGCATTGAGGGACAGGTAAAGTTCTTTACGTTCACGTCCGTAGTCCAAAGACGACGCGTCGTTTGCCTGAAAATATATGTAGCCGATATATGCATTCAAGATTGGCGGACCGACGCGGGAAGAAAGTTCGCTATATGATAAATCATAATCATTTTTATCTAATTTGAAACGGTAGTTCATATCAAAATATTCGTGAGGCGCGGCATAAATGCGGCCGACGTAATCAGTGAAGTAACCGGTTTGTCCTTCAGCTTCGGTAAAACTTTCGTCTTTGTCGAACTTATAACTTTGGGCTAGAAAGATGGCCGTGCGTCCGTATTGGTTGCCGTATGCGCTCCAGTTGATGCCATAGCTTACGCGGCTTCCGGTATCGTTACGGTCGTAACCGGCATAGCGGTCGAGGTCGAGAATGTTAGTATCGTCAAGTTCTACGTCCTGACTGTCTTCGTTAGGAATTTTGTCAGCCTTATTGTCTCCGTTGGGAGCGGCGACGGCGACAATAACCGGTTCCAATATCTGGCGGGAATCTTCGGTTGCCCGAACAAAAGGCAGACGCCATTCCAAGCCGACCTGCGGAAAGACGCGTCCTACCGTACCGTCAAAGGGACGTCCGTCGTCGTAGACATAGTCATCGACATAGTACAGGTCAGACTTTAACGATGCGCTCAATTTGTATTTTTCGCCGTAAGGGCTGGTGTAGGGAAGGTTCCATGAATTTATCATGGTCATGCGCTGGGTTGAGCTGGCTTCATCACGGGTGACCGAGGCAAAGTTTAAGACTGTCTTGGAATATGCGCCGTAAGGATCGGGGTCGCTGATGTTTTCGTAGTTAAACAACGGCAGGACGGTAGGTTTGTCCGTATCCTGAAGATCATAGCTCAGCAGGGTGTAGTAATAACCTTCGATAGATGCATAGTTGCGGTTGTCAAAACCCTGCATTTTAACGTTTGAAGTCAACCAGGCATCGTCTTTTTTCGGCAGAGAAAGGTCTTTCAGATAAGCACTGTCGGAAGCGTAGTTGATTTCACTGCTGGCAACCCAGAAGTCGTTGACTTCGTACCGGCCGTCCAAGAACAGGCTTCCGCGGTTCTTTTTGGTATCGGGATCACGCATAGTGGTTCCGGAGGCATTGATGTCGCCGCGGTAAAAATATTTGTTGAACGCACCGGAAGCGACAATGCCTTTGTCGCTGGTCAGAATAGGGTTGAACAAAACGTCTTCCTGGTCGGAGATGCTCCAGAAGTATTGCGGCTGGATTGCCGCTCCGAGATAGCTGTTAGAGCTTAATTTGGGAAACAAAAAGCCGGAGCGTCTTTTTACGGTGGGGTCGGGATGCGACAGAAAGGGCGTGTAGAGAACAGGTACGCCTTTGATTTCGACGGTGGCGTTTTGGTAGTTGATATCCTGAGTTTCCGCATTGTGTTCAACTTTGCGCGCCTTTATTTGCCAAAGCGGATTTTCGTTACGGCAGGCGTCGCAGGGAGAGTAGACCACATTGGTCATGATTTTTTTATCTTTGGCGCCGCGGCGGAAGGTGCTGGCGGCAATGCGGGTTTTATCCAGCATAATGATTTTGATGTTTTTCATCTCGCCCTGGGTCATTTTGTCGGTAAGTTCGACATAGTCAGAAAATACGACACTGCCGTTTTCTTCTACCAAAACAACATTGCCGACCGCGGTTATGATGTCTTCTTTTTGATTGTAAATGACCTTATCCGCCTTAAGCGTGAGGTTATTGCGGATGATTTCCACGTTGCCGAGGGCCGTGATTGTTTGCAGTTCCTGATTGTTTTCAACCGCATCGGCACTGAAATAGATATCGGGATTTTCTTCGTCGATGGCTTTTGCTGGCGCCGGTACGGCTGCCGTCAAGTTCATTTGAGGCGAAAAGCCCTTAACGGTGGAAAGTGCCAGATTTTTTACGGTTTCGGCCGCCTCGGGATGAGACACTTTGGCCAGAACCGGAGCCGGTTGCAAAAACGCACCACAAATTAAAAGGCAGGACAGACGGGTCAGAGATTTAAACATCTTCTTCTCCGGCGGTGTCAGGCTGAAATTTTTTTCTTTTGTGAAAAAATGCGGGGTGATAAAAACGGAGCATATATAAACAGCCCAAAAACGGCAGCAGCAAATTCAGGTAGACCAGCGGCAGCAGCGAAAGATGTTTGACCGCCAGATTTCCAAACGCAAGGTCAAGCGCCTGGATTAAGACCATGCCGGCAACGGAGATGGATACGATTTTGATTTGTCCGCGGCGGTTGAAGTTGCCGACCAGGAGGCCGGTGCAGGCCAAGAGCGCAAAAACAACGTTAAGCAGAGGCGTGGTGATGCGTTTGTTGCCTTCTACGATATAACGGTTAACTTCTTTGGGCGTTAGTTTGGGGTTGCTGCGGGCGGTAAGAAGTTCGTATAGCGTTTTCTCCCTGACGCCGGCTTCTTTCCTGGCTTTAGTTTCCTTGGCCCCGAAATCAACCGAATAGCGGTCAAAGGAAACGGAAGTGAACTGTCGGGTTTCTTTGTCTATTTCCTGCCGGTTTCCGTGTACCAGAATGATGCGGGGACCTTTGGTGGTGGTGATGATACGTCCCTGTTCGGCAGAAACGGTAGATTTTGTCTTGGGGTTGCGCTCATCGTTTATGAGAATGCCGCTGACGGAACCGTCCGGTTCGTGGGTCGTGATAAAAACGGTAAGATTGCTTTGGAGCGTGGTAAATTCACCTTCGCGGAACATCAGGTGCGAGACATCGTTTTTGACCTGCCACTGCAATTCGTTGAATTCGCTTTCGGCTTTGGGAATGCCGCTGTTGATTACATAGACGTTAAACAGACACATAACCATTCCGACGAAAATTGCCGGTTTGGCATTTTGCCAGGGGCTGATGCCGGCGGCTTTCATAACGACAAGTTCCCGGTCGGAAAGCATCCGGTTGTAAACGAACAAAACCGCGGCAAATAAAGATATCGGCGAAAGAATGGTAAAAATGCGCGGCATCAGCAGAGACGTCATTTTGACAAACAAACTGACGGCAATGCCTTTGTTGGTTATTAAATCGACAAAACGGAGGGACTGGGTCAGCCAGATGATGGACATCAACGAAAATGAAACCAGCAGGAAGCCGACGACAATTTGTTTTGCTATGTAGGTGTTTAGCTTTTTCATGCCGACGATTATAACTAAAATATATTATTAGAAAACTAAATTTTTTCAAATATTACAAAAATATCTAAATTTTTAGTATAAAAAAACGCAAAAATCCAGGAAAAAATGGTTTTGGCGAGCCAAAGGTTGCAGGAAAAGGCCGGGCGCAATCTTAATGCGGTGCGGTATTCATACCAAGATATGCCACAATAATTAATTTTGCCTTGAATAAGTATTTGTTTACTAATATCATTTAGCCTGTAGAAGAACAACAAACACTATAAGGAACGAATATGGACGGATCTGTAGCTTCGCAAGTCGCTGCCAAATGGCGCAAAAAAAGAGGGTCCTTAATTATGGCCCTTCACGAAATTCAGGGTATTAAAGGGTATGTTCCCTGGGAAGACGCGGTTGACGTCGCCACCGGAATGGGAATCCCCCTGGCCAGAATATATGAGGTTTTGACATTCTATAACTTTTTCAAGTTGGATGCTCCAGGCAAAGCGGTTATCTCGGTGTGTACGGGGACCGCTTGTTATTTAAAGGGAAATGACAAGGTTTTGGAGGAATTTAAAAAGGAACTCGGCATTAAAGAAGGCGAGAGTACGGAAGACAGAATGTTTCATCTGCAGTGCGTCCGATGCGTGGGTTGCTGCGGGTTGGCACCGGTTTGCGTCGTAAACGGCAAAACTTACGGCCGGGTCAGCCCCAATGATGTCCGGAACATTTTGGACGAATGGCGCAACAAGCTCAGCGAGGAGGAATAGGACTATGGCCGAGACTGATATTGACAAGAGATTTGACATTCATGAAATTGCCAAAAACAAGCAAGCCGAACTAGACCGGTTTCAATGCAGCATATACTGCTGTCATTCGACCGGCTGCAAGTCTTCGGGCAGCGATGATTTGATAGATCTTATCAAACAGGCAATCGTTGACCACGGTATTGAAGACAAGGTTCGGATTGTTGCCACCGGCTGTATGGGGCTATGCGCTCAAGGGCCTTTAATCAGGGTAGAAATCAAAGGACAGAAAGACGTTCTGTATAAGCGTTTGGAACCCTTGGTGGCGAGACTGATTATTACCGAACATGTCGTTCCCGCGTTAAAACTTGCCGAAGGCGAGGTTTTCGAATTGCCGGAATTTTTGGCACAACACGTTTTGTCGCTTGATTTGCCGTTTTTTACCAAACAGGAAAAGGTGGTGCTGAAGGACGCCGGCCGTCTGGATCCCGAAGACATCCATGAATATATTGCCCACGGCGGTTACCTGGCTTTGGAAAAGGTGTTGAAAACGATGACACCGCAAGAAGTTGTCGAGGTAATTAAGAAATCCGGCCTGCGCGGCCGCGGCGGCGGAGGATTTTCCACCGGAATGAAATGGGAACTGGCGTCAAAAGTGCCGACCGTCGATGAGAAATTCATCATCTGCAACGGTGACGAAGGTGACCCGGGAGCCTATATGGACCGCAGTATTTTGGAAGGCGATCCGCATGCGGTTATCGAGGGTATGATGATTGCGGCTTATGCCATCGGTGCTACGGACGGTTGGTTTTATGTGCGGGCGGAATATCCGCTGGCGGTCGAAAGGCTGGAAAAAGCGATTAAGGCCTGTAAAAAGAACCGTTTGCTGGGCAACAACATTATGGGTACGGACTTCTGTTTCAACATTGACGTTCGTTTGGGAGCGGGAGCCTTTGTTTGCGGAGAGGAAACAGCTCTGATTCATTCCATTGAAGGCAAGCGGGGTACTCCGCGTCCGCGTCCGCCGTATCCGACCAATAAAGGATTGTGGGACAAACCTTCCTGCGTCAATAATGTGGAGACCTTGGGGAATATTGCAAAAATTATTCTGAAAGGTCCGGAGTGGTTTGCTTCTTTCGGTACCGAAACGTCTAAAGGAACCAAGGTGTTTGCGCTGACCGGTCAGGTTGAACATTCGGGGTTGATTGAAGTTCCGATGGGAACGACGATTAACGAAATCGTTAATGAAATCGGCGGCGGCGTACCCAACGGCAAAAAACTGAAGGCGGTTCAGACCGGCGGTCCGTCCGGCGGCGTGATTCCGGCCGAGCATATGGATTTGCCGGTATGTTACGAGGAACTCAAAAAGGTTGGATCGATTATGGGATCCGGCGGTATGATTGTGATGGACGACAGTTCCAACATGGTTAACATAGCCAATTTTTATCTTGATTTTACGGTCGACGAATCCTGCGGAAAATGCGCTCCCTGTCGTATCGGCGGCAAGCAGATGCTGCTTTTGTTGGAGAAAATCAACAAAGGTAAAGGCACTAAGCAGGATTTGGAGGATTTGAAACGGGTTGCGCAGGCAATGCAAAAAGCTTCTTTGTGCGGCCTGGGTCAAACGGCGCCTAATCCGGTGCTTTCAACTTTGCGCTTTTTTGAAAACGAATATTTGGAAAAGCTGGTCGACACTCCCAAACAGGCAGAGGAGAGATAATCATGGTAAAATTGAAAATAGATAATTTTGAAGTTGAAGTTCCCGAAGGTACGTCCATTTTGGAAGCGGCACGCCAGGCACAGATTGACATTCCGACATTGTGCAAACATCCCGACGTTGACCCTTCCGCCGGCTGCGGCATGTGTATTGTCAAGGTGAACGGGAGAATTTTGCGTTCTTGCTGTACTCCGGCAGCCGAAGGTATGGAAGTGATTACCGGCGATGCCGAAATAGTCGGTGTGAGACGGACGGTGTTGGAACTGATTTTGAGCAATCATCCCAACGAGTGTCTGACGTGTATTCGTTCGGGACACTGCGAATTGCAGGATATGGCCAACAGTTTCGGCATTGCTCATTCTCATCTGCCGAGCTTGAACAAGAAGTTTGAGCTGGACGATTCAACCAAATCAATTGTTTTGGACCCCTCAAAATGCATTATTTGCGGACGATGTGTGGAGGTTTGCCAAAATCAACAGAACGTCTGGGCTCTGAGCTATTTAAACCGGGGATTGGCAACGCGTATCAGCGCTGCCGGCGGCATTAAGCTGGCAGACAGTCCCTGTATTAAATGCGGACAATGTTCAGCGCATTGTCCGACCGGCGCGATTGTCGAATATGACGAAACTCAGAAAGTGTGGGAGATGCTGCGTGACCCCGACATCATTACGGTAGTGCAGATTGCTCCGGCGGTAAGAGTGGCAATAGGTGAGGAATTTGGTTACGATTTTGGTGAAAATCTGACCGGAAAGACATATGCCGCATTGCGCCGGCTGGGGTTCAACAAGGTGTTTGACACTAATTTCGGCGCCGATTTAACGATTATTGAAGAAGCTACCGAGTTTGTCGAACGCTTTAAAATGAATCCGGCATCGCTGCCGATGTTTACTTCCTGCTGTCCGGCATGGGTTGATATGCTGGAAAAATATCATTCCGACATGATAGACAATTTCTCTACCTGCAAGTCTCCGCAATCAATGGTGGGAGCTTTAGCCAAGACGTATTACGCCGAGAAGATGGGGCTTAATCCGGCCAAGATTAGGGTGGTTTCAATTATGCCCTGTACGGCGAAGAAGTGGGAGATTACCCGCAGCAAGGATATGAGCAGTTCCGGTTTTCAGGATGTGGACGTGTCTCTGACGACCAGAGAATTATGCCGGATGATAAAGCAGGCCGGCATCAATTTCCGGGATTTGAAAGATGAAGAGGCCGACAGCCCGTTGGGCGAGTATTCCGGCGCGGGAACGATTTTCGGTACGACCGGCGGCGTTATGACTGCGGCTTTGCGGACGGCTTATTACTATATTACCGGTGAAGAGCTCGGTGAAATTAATTTTGCCGAAATAGAAGGGCTGGAAGGTGTCAAGGAAGCCGAAATCGACATTAAAGGCACAAAGGTGCGGATTGCCGTTGCCCACGGTGCCGGCAATGTGGAAAAGGTTTTGGATAAGGTTCGCGAAGCCAAAGCCAACGGCGAAGAGCCTCCGTATCATTTTATCGAGGTAATGGCTT
>OGOQ01002315.1_pt1 | contig 12131 bp, 9 predicted proteins | sample 1552691 | NCBI WGS metagenome assembly OGOQ01 (sample SAMEA2580209, study PRJEB22360) | human gut metagenome | biome: human gut; feature: human-associated habitat; material: faeces | place: Denmark | collected 2008/2010
TGGAAGGTCAATAATGGCAGAAAAAACAAACGCTAACATTGGATTTGAAAAACAAATATGGGATGCTGCTTGTGTGTTATGGGGACACATTCCTGCGGCAGAATATCGAATTCCCTTTTGGAACACCGATGAATGTTGCAATTGCTCAGCATTACGGGATGGATACATACTATCTTGATTTTACAGATGATGTCAAAGTTGTATTGTTCTTTGCGAGCTGTAAGCATACAAAAGAAAATGTTTATGGGCCAATAACAGAAGCTGATTTGAGTTATATTGGGCGATACGGAGTTTTGTATTCTAAATCTATAGAGATGTTCGATGAAATTGAACCAATCGGTTCACAACCATTTTGTAGGTGTAATAGACAAAGAGGGTACTATCTTAAATACGCACGGAGGCTCCTGCTGCTGGGATTACAGGATTAGCGAAAACAGTGGATTTTCAAAAATGTATTTTGAAAGGACTCCAGAATTAAGTGAACGTCTATGTGAGGAGTTTGAGCATGGGTGCAAATTATTTCCTGATGATGACTTATCTTCATTTAGTAGTGTCATTGAAAAAATACAAAACACTAAAGAGATACCAGAAGGGCTATTTTTAGTGACGTATGACCAGTTTTCTAATGAGCTGTTGTGTAGAATTGAACAAGGAAGTATCGCCGCAAGCTTATATGATAAGCTTGCGGATAGGGAAACAATTCGTTCTATGATACAAAGTTGGGAATATAGGATTACACGACAATTAGTATTGCATCTTTCGGAAGAAGAACATGTGTTGATTGACAAGATGAATAAAGATTGGAATCCCGAACTATTTGCAAATAGAGAAGGAATAGTACCTTCTCCATTTTGAATTTTGAAATAGTCTGTTTGGCATGAATGAATTTCCTCACCGTCTTTATACTTCTCATTGCTGAGGATACTTTTGACGGTGGAGATGTTCCGTTTTTTGCCGCTGGGTGTCAAGATGCTGTTCTTCACACAATTTTTTTTAGTGGAAAACATAGATTTTATGCTGTTAAGCAACTGATCAATTGTGCAAATCGTGGTATAATATAAATATTTATATTTTGATGCAATCAAATTTTGAAAGAGGTATGTATATATGGCTAAAACAACAAAAAAGAACGTTCAAGTTCCACTTGAAACGGTCCTTTGGAACTGCCGTGTGGCTCTGCGTGGCATTGGCAGCACTGAAAAAAACAGAGATGCCGTCATAGGCTTGGTGTTCTAATTTGCAGGAGATAAGTTTGAAAAGCGTCGTGCTGAACTGATTGAGCAATACGGTGAGATACCTGCATTTCTTGAAAAGGTATCGTTCTACAATGCGGTGAACGTTTTTTATCTGAAAGAAACTGCCCGTTGGTCTTATATTGTCAAGAACGCTTCGGCTAACGATATTGCAGTTATCATAGATCAGGCTATGGCTGACATTGAGGACAGCACCCCTCCGCTGAAAGGTGCGCTGCCGTTGAACCTCTTTGCTACGCTCGGTGCGGACAAGTCAAAAATCAAAGACCTTATCGACAATGTTAATCAGATAAGTGAGGAGCGTTTTAAGGAAGAAGACCTTATCGGCAGAGTTTATGAATACTTCCTGCAAGTGTACGCTGCTTCGGGTACTAAGGAGGACGGTGAATTCTATACACCTGCCTGCGTTGTTAAATTGATAGCTGAGATGATTGAGCCTTACAGCGGCGTTGTATATGACCCCTGCTGTGGTTCGGGCGGTATGTTCGTGCAGTCGCTGAAATTCGTTGACCGTCATAACGGCAACAGGCAGAAAGTATCTATCATCGGTCAGGAGAGCAATCCTGACACTTGGCGACTCTGTAAGATGAACCTCGCTATTCGTGGAATTGCCCATAACCTCGGTGATACGAACGCTTCTACTTTTACTAATGACCTGCACAAGGACAAGACCGTTGACTACATAATGGCGAACCCTCCCTTTAACCTCAAAGGCTGGAGAGCCGAAGATGCTCTGACGGACGATCCTCGCTTTATGAGAGCGGGTTATTCTGTTATGCCGCCTGTGGCTAATGCTAACTATGCGTGGATACTGCATATGCTTTCAAAGCTCGATGTCAACCACGGTGTTGCAGGTTTTCTGCTTGCGAATGGTGCGCTTAACGCAAGTGACGCTGAGGGTACGCTTCGCAAGGAAATATTGGAGCGTGACCGTGTTGAAGCTATCATTGTTTTGCCCCGTGATATGTTCTATACGACTGATATTTCCGTAACGCTATGGATAGTGAATATGAATAAGAAAGCGTGTACCGTAAACGGCAGACAGCTCCGTGACCGTACTAATGAAGTACTGTTTATGGATTTGAGAAGTTGGGATAGCAACATAGAGGAAATAGTGATTGATAAAGGGAAGAGAAAGAAAAAGAAAAAGACTGTTTTTACTGATGAACAGATTGCTGAAGCTAAAACAATCTATAACAACTGGCAAAGTTCAGATACCACGCTTTATGCTAATATCCCTGAAATCTGCCAATCGGCAACATTGGACGAAATTCGCAGTAACAACTACTCTTTAGCACCAAGCAAATATATTGAGTTTATTAATCACGATACACAATTAGATGTTGTATCTTTAATGGAAGAAATCAAGAAAGAGATTAAAACATCTATGGAATACGAAAGAGAAACTCTATCACTTCTTGAACGAGCTGCAAAGGAGATTGAAGAATGATTATGATAAAGCGTGTAGGAGAACTCATCTCATATGTTGATGAAAGAAATACCGATGGAGCAATCAGAGACTTTTATGGCATAAATATCAACAAAGAATTTATGCCTACGGTGGCAAGTACTGAGGGAATAGATGCTCGAAAATACAAAGTTGTTAGGGATAATCGTTTTGTTTTTAGCGGTATGCAGACAGGTCGAGATAAGTGTATAAGGATTGGTCTTTACAAAGGCTCTCCAATTATTATATCTCCTGCATATACTACGTTTGAAATAAAAAACACTGAGATTGTCCTTCCAGAATACTTCTTTATGCAGTTTCTAAGCAATGAAATGGACAGATACGGTTGGTTTATTAGCGATAGTAGTATCAGATCAAATCTTGATATTGATAGATTTGAGGAAATTTCTTTTGAATTGCCAGATATTTCTGTACAGAGAAAATATGTCGATATTTATAAGGCAATAAGACGTGTTCAAAAGTTGAATGTCAAGATTAAAGATCTTTGCCCTATCCTTGTAAGAAGTGCTGTAAGGGAAGGCAGAGATATATGATTTTCGCAAAACGCTATAAAGACCTTGTTTTTGAGCCTGAGAGCAATAATATCCACGATGTTATATGTGGGGAGATAGACTATAAGGTTCGGCAGAAACTTGTATCAGTAATGCAGTATTTTGCTGAACCGATGATACTGCACCCTGACCGTTATGATCATGACAACACCATTGAAACAGATGCTTTTCTGTATTCCTGTGCTCAGTTCAATGATATTATGGGAGTTCCATACATTCAGGTTTCTCCAATGGAAATGTTCACGCCTTATGCCAGAGAAGTCGGCTTAGAGAATTGGTGTGTTGCATTTATATTCTCAGTGGCTGAATTGGAATATGACAATCTCTCAGACGGCGAGAAGTCTGAATATTCATCTGCCATTAATGCTTTTTTTGAGGAATATGATCTGCCGTGGAAGATGCTTGACGGAAAGATGATAAAGATTGATGCCCAGCAGTTTGAATGCGATGTAAAAGCAAAGGCACTTTCACAAATGCAGGAGCTTAAAGATGCTGAGGCAAAATTTCAGTCTGCATATACTGAGTTTACTACCGCTGTTGAAGCTCTTGAAAAGGGCGATTATCAGTCCGCCATCAATAACGTTGGTAAGAGCTATGAGAGTATATTGAAAGTTATCCTCGGTGCAGATCGTGGAAATGCGGATAAGCTCACAAATCAGTATATGGATCAGTTATTATCTGTTCCCGATATCATGACCAAAGCAGGATTCAGAGAAAAAGTGATGATATCGCTTCCGTATGTTCGCAACAATTCGGGTGCTGATCATGGTGCAGGAGCAAAAGAGGTTGTAATCACTAAGCCTATGGCAAAGTTAGCTGTAAATCTCGCAGCAGCACTAAACATATTCCTGATAGATTCCTATAAAGATACAACAGAAAACTAATACATTCCAATCTCATAATGGGGGTGAGCATATTGGATTATGTTTTTGAAAAAGGTAAATTCACCGAAGCAGATCTTGAAAAAGCTATCATAGAGCTGTGCGAACAGCAAGGTTACACCTATGTATGCGGAGATGATATACACCGCAAGTATGAAGATATACTTCTGCTTGATGATCTCCGTTCCTATCTGACCTCACGTTATAGCGGTCTGTCAGATACTGAGATGCAAAAGATTATCAACAAACTGAGCCTTATAAATGCAACTCCGCTGTATCTCGGAAACCGTGAAGCATTCAGGCTTGTGAACGAGGGGTTTGACCTTGCCCGTGATGATGTTTCAAAGGTCGCACTTCATATCGACTATATCAACTACGATGAGCCGGACAAAAATATCTTCAAGGTCGTTAATCAGTATTCTGTACAGGGTGAACACCTGCGCCGTCCTGATATGCTGTTGTTTATCAACGGTATTCCTGTGGCTATCTTTGAATTCAAGACAGCAATAGAGGAAGATACAACAATTTACGATGCTTGGAAACAGATCACGATCCGCTATTGCCGTGATATACCTAAGTTGATGAAATACTGCTTTTTGTCGGTGATAAGTGACGGTGCGAATACCCGGATGGGCAGTATTTTTACTCCGTATGAATATTATTACGCTTGGAATAAGGCTAATGATACCGATACGGTAGCAAACGGTATAAGCTCGCTGTTCACGATGATAGAAGGAGCGTTTGCAAAAGATCGTGTTGTTGCTCTGCTTCGTGATTTTGTATTCTATCCAGATGATAGCCCTAAAAATGAAGCTATCGTCTGCCGGTATCCTCAGTTCTTCGGTGCAATAAAGATGCTCGATAACATCAAGCTGCACCTGCGTCCTGAAGGTGACGGCAAGGGCGGTACATACTTCGGGGCTACGGGCTGCGGAAAAACATACACTATGTTGTTCCTATCTCGTTTGATAACACAAAGAGATAACGATACATTCAATAATCCTACTATTGTTATCATTGCTGACAGAGAGGATCTGGATACACAGACCTCTGAACTGTTTGTGACTGCAACAAAATATCTCCACGAGGAAGATGTTCGGAGCATAGAAACCCGTGAGGACTTGGCAAAAACTCTGGGCGACAGACCGAGTGGCGGTGTCTATGTAACAACCATTCAGAAATTTTGCGAAAATACGGGACTTTTATCCGAAAGAAGCAACATTATTTGTATCTCCGATGAAGCACATAGAACTCAGACTGGTGTTGGATCTAAGCTGAAAAAGACCGATAAGGGCGTGTTTACTACATACGGATTTGCCCATTATCTGCGGACAAGTTTTCCGAATGCCACTTACTGCGGATTTACGGGTACTCCGATAGATGAAACAATTGCAGTATTCGGTGATGTGGTGGACAGCTACACAATGAAAGAGTCCAGCGATGACGGCATTACTGTTCGTATTGCCTATGAGCCTCGTCTTGCCCGTGTGATCATATCCGATGAACAGGCAAAAGAAATACAGAAATACTATGACCGCTGTGCAGACCAAGGCTCTACACCTGAGCAGATAGAGGAAAGTAAGAAAGCTATGACCAAAATGCGGGTTATCCTCGGTGATCCGAGCCGACTGCACAAGCTCGCTGCTGATATTGCTGACCATTACGATGCTTTGTGTGCTGAAAAGCCTGATATAGTGCAGAAAGCTATGATAGTTTGCTCTGACAGACAGATAGCTTATGACTTACTGCAAGAGATACTCGCTATCCGTGAAGATTGGGGTATTCCTCGCAAAGCTGAAAACGAAGAAGCACTTTCAAAAGAGCAGCTCGACAAGCTCCTGCCGCTGCCTAAGATCAATCTTGTGGCTACGCAAGGCAAGGACAATAACAAAGCACTTTTCGATGCCTGCGGAAATAAAGAGTATAGAAAAAAACTTGATAAGCAGTTTAAGAATACAGATTCCAATTTCACTATTGCTATCGTAGTCGATATGTGGATCACTGGCTTTGACGTTCCGTCTCTTGCGGTGATGTATATTGACAAGCCTTTACAGAAACACACCCTGATACAAACCATTTCCCGTGTAAACCGTGTGTTCGAGGGAAAAGATAAAGGTCTTGTCGTTGACTATATTGGTATTAAAGACGAAATGATGGAAGCTGTAAAGAGGTATGGTAGTCCCCAGGAGAGTCCGATTGATGAACTTAATATATCACTCGGCATATTCCGTAATCACCTGAAACTGATTGATGATCTTCTTGTAAACTTCAATGCGGAGAAGTTCTATAATGGTGAGCCATTAGAAAGGTTGAATTGTCTTAATAACGCAGCAGAGTACATACAATCAGGCAAAGAACTTCAAACCCGATTCATGGGGCTTTCTCGCCGCCTTAAAAGTGCTTATACTATATGTTTCCCGTCTGGTGAACTTACTGATGCAGAAACAGCCAAGGCGCAGTTTTATCTTGCAATACGCTCTATCATATATAAGCAGACTAAGGGTGAGGCACCCGATGCAGAAACTATGAACCGTGTTGTTGAGGATATGGTGCGTGATGCTATCGCCTGCACCGGTGTTGAGAATATTGTAGATGAACACAAATCTGTTGATCTGTTTAGCGAGGAATTTATTGACGAGCTGAAAAAGGTCAAAATGCCCATAACAAGGTTTAATGCTTTGCTGAAGCTACTGCGTAAAGCTATAACAGCATACGGCAGAACAAACAAAGTCAAGGCTATTGCTTTTGATGAACGGTTAAAACAGGTAGTCGATGCCTACAACAGCAGAGATAAGCTCGTGTTTACAAGTGAAGTCGTTGCTGATTTTGTTAATGACCTTTCTGACCAGCTTATACAAATCCTAAAAGATTTGCAGGAGGATAAGTCTTCTTTTGAGAAGCTCGGCATTACCTATGAGGAGAAGGCTTTCTATGATATTCTTGTCAAAGTGCGTGATGATCATGGATTCAAGTATGAAGATGAGAAATGTCTTGTTCTTGCTAAAAAAATAAAGGAGCTGGTCGATGATAAAGCGCAGTTTGCTGATTGGTCAACCCGTGACGATATTAAAAACCAGCTTAATATGGATTTAACGGTACTTCTCTATCAAAATGGTTATCCGCCTGAATGGGATGAAGAAGTATTTGAAAAGGTTATGGAACAGGCTGAAAACTTTAAGAAATATAACATATGAAAGAGACTGGCGATATAGCTTATGAAAATAGGGAAACTTCAAGAAGTGGAAATAAGGAATTTATGGCATCATGAGCAGTATGACTTCTCTGCTTGGCTTGTTAAGGACGATAATATTGCGCTTCTAAACGAAAAGCTCGGCTTAACGCTCGTTGATATTAACACCGAAGCATACGTCGGAGCATACAGATGTGATATTGTAGCCGTTGATGAAACAACAGGTATCAAGGTGATTATTGAAAATCAGCTTGAAAACTCCGATCACGATCATCTTGGAAAAATCATTACATACGCTTCGGGACTTGACGCAAAAGTAATCGTATGGATTGTAAAAGAAGCAAGGGATGAACATAGAAGTGCTATCGAATGGCTGAATAACAACACTTCAAAGGATATAAACTTCTTCTTGATTGAGCTTCATGCATACAAGATTGGCGACTCCAATCCTGCACCGATGTTCCAGATAATCGAGCAGCCTAACGATTTCATCAAAGAGTCCAAAAATAATAAATCTACCGATGCTATGAATAAAAGGCAGTCTGAAAGAGTTGAATTTTGGACTATCTTTAATGAGCATATCATCAATCGTGGAAAGCCATTCAATGTACGGAAAGCTACAACAGACCATTGGTATGATATTGCAATCGGAACCAGTGCTGCACATATCAGCGTAACTCTTGTAAACAAGGACTCCTATATCGGTGTTGAACTGTATATCAATTCAAATAAAGCGTTGTTTGATAAGCTGTATGAAGAACGGGAAAAAATAGAGGAACAGCTTGGCTTCAAAATGGATTGGCAGCGACTTGATACCGCAAAGGCAAGTAGAATATTATACAGGATAAATGGCTTGAACTTTGATGACCATAGCAATTATGACTCCCTGATTGATGAAGCAATAGACAAGGTTATCAAGATGAGGTCTATATTCAAGGACAGAGTGAAGTAATATCCCACAAACCTTAGCCTATTGAAACACACAAATCTCGTTCCACTGGATTCAAAACAGGAATTCTGGTTCATTTCATAATTGTTGTATCTCCTAACAGCACAAAGTACTCTTTCATTTTTGAAGGAGTGCTTTTCTTATGTTCAAAAACAGAGCCATTCTTGAGTTTCTCACCGTCGGCATGACTTAACAGCATTTCTGTCAAGGTTGGCGAACCTCTGCGAGATTGTTTCGGCTCTCATATTCACGCACACGTCTGTGAAATGTATTGACAGACAGCCCCATTCTTCGCATAAAATCCCTGACTGTAATGCTCTTGGACTTTCATTCCCCATACAGTTTGCTGAATTTATCCAAATATATCGGGATAGGCTTTCTGCCCGTGTACTTGCCCTGAGCCTTTGCAATCTCAATGCCCTCACGCTGATGCTGTTTGAGCTGCTCACGTTCCGGTTGAGAGAGCGTAGAGAAAACCGTCAGCATGAATTTTCCTGTAGGCGTATCCGTATCAATTTTTTCTTTGTAACTGATCAGCGTTACTTTCTTGTCGGTCAGCGTATCAATGATGTTCAGCAAATCCTTTGCAGAACGCCACAGACGGCTGATACTCTCCTGACTGGGCGATTGCCTTCAATAAAGGTGTGGTTAAACACATCTTCTTTATTGCTGAAACCAAAGGTACAATGGAAACATTGAATCTAAAGCCTATTGAGCAGGCAAAAATTGCTTGTGCTAAAAAATTATTCAGCAATCTTTCTTCCGCTGATGTCGTTTACCACGAAGTAAACAGTTATCAGCATCTGCTGGATATTATGGATCGGTTATAAAACGATTACTTTAACAGGAAAACGCTTACTTTGATACGGGTGCATTGTATCAAAATAAGCGTTTTTTGGCACACAAAATCACGTAATCGGAAAGGTTACGAAACCCACGTAATCACGTTATATAGCGTGGTTGCGAGGGTTTTCTTTTGCAAATTTTGCCTGATTTTTCGGGAGTTCAAAGCGAATTTGACCGTGACCTGATTAAAATGCGTAGCATTTTTGGGGTACCCCTCTCTTACGAGAAAAATGGGAAAATGGGAAAAACAAGCGTGTTTTTCTAAGGAACTGGCACTGTATAAAATGCGATTTGTGCACTATGATTTGTCTTCCAAAAATGGAACAAGAAATGATCATCAAAAAGGACTTGAAAATAGGGGCGAAATATGGTAAAATAAATATAGTTTATATCAAAGAAATAATGTTGTCTGAATTTCTAACTTCATTTATAAATTATGATTGTGCAGGAGGAAATCATGGTTCCAGGTTTATTTCAAGCGTATGCTTCAAGTGAAACTAATCCAAATTGGAAAAAGCAAATCGAACGTCAGCAAGAACTATATAAGAGAGAGTATGATATTCGTTCAGAATATGAACGAGATTATACGAGAATTCTTCATTCGTTAGCTTATCGCCGGCTTAAACACAAAACACAAGTATTTTTCAACATTGACAATGATCATATTTGTACTCGGATGGAACATGTGCAACATGTAGAATCAGTGAGCTGTACCATTGCCAAATATTTAGGATTGAATGTAGATTTAACTCGTGCAATTGCAATGGGACACGATTTAGGTCACGCTCCATTTGGACATGAAGGAGAAGTTGAACTAACAGCGATTCGAAATGAATATGGATTTGATGATTTTTGGCACGAAAGAAATAGCTTACGAATGGTCGATAATATTGAATTGCTTCAAGACAATCAGAAAAATTATAGAAATTTAAATTTAACTTATGCGGTAAGAGATGGTATTATTTCACATTGTGGTGAAGTTGATCAAAATGGCATATCCCCAAGGAAAGAAGCAATTAATTTAAGTGAATTTTCTTCTCCTGGAAAATTCCAACCTTATACTTGGGAAGGCTGTGTTGTGAAAATTGCTGATAAAATAGCATATCTCGGAAGAGACATAGAAGATGCGATTCGTATGCATTTTATTGATGAAAAGGATTTTAGGAAACTGATTGAAATATCAAAAAAATATGGGGAAAAAGTGATTAATACAACCGTGATTATCCACAATTTTATCACTAGTATTTGCGAAAATAGTTCTCCAAATCTTGGGATTCGACTAAGCAATAGACATAATGAAATGCTAAAAGAAATCAAGGACTATAACACGATTGCAATATATAAAAATCACAAATTTGATGTTTATCGGAAATATGCAGCATTGATTATAAGAAGTGTTTTTAAAACTTTGATGGATGCCTATAGTAAAGAAAATACGCCTAAACAGTTGAAAAAAATGATAAAGACATATCCGATTTTAATCAAGGATTTCCTACAGCATATAGATCAATACTCGACACTTGATCCAAACAATCCACAAATAGCGAAAAAAGTTTTAAGGTGTAAAAATAATAAGATTTATGGAAATCTTGAAACAGAAGAAATATATGCACAAGCAATTGTTGATTTTATCTCTGGCATGACTGATAGATATGCTGTAACTGTTTTTAATGAACTTTTGCGTTACTGATAAAAAGGATTTGAATAATGGAATCTAATTGGCTTCAAAATGAGTTTATTTGGAAGGAACTCCGTGCTCCATATATTATTAATTATGATACTGATTATTATGAAACATTAAAAGATAAATATGAAATTTTACTAAATCAAGCTATCAAGGCAAAAGCTGATGAAGAAAGCATTGAGATAATCAAAAATTACAAGAAAAAAATTCTTGAAGCATTAAACGCATACTATAGTGCTGATTTATCAGAAAGTAGTACCATAATTAGAAATTTAATTGAAGATATTGGCGATGACCCATTTGCTGTAAATACTTTACAAGAAAGTGCTGCTTTTGGGGGAAGTGGAGGTGAAGAAATACAGTTTTTTAGATGTAGAACGGGAAATCCTTCAAGTTCCTTCACTTCTAAGGAAATGCTACATCTTCCTAAAGAAATGAGAGCAAAATCAGGAAATTACAGATTTAGTATTCCAGGTAATCCAAGCTTGTATTTATCAAATTCTTCGTATGGATGCTGGATTGAAACAGGTTTTCCATCTGAAATAAATTTCAATGTTTCACCTGTTATCTTGGATGGAACACAAAAAATATTTAATTTAGCTGTTTCATCAAGAGATTTCTTTATAACACATGATCTTGACCTTGATGAAATTCATTGTTGGTTAAAATTATATATGCTTTCAATCGCCACGTCATTTAGAATTAATGAAAAAGAAAGAACATTTAAATCTGAATATATAATTTCGCAAGCAATAATGATGGCATGTAAAAAAATCGGATACGATGGAATAGCATATTACTCTAAACGAGTATCAGATGAAATATTTTCATTATGTGCTATTAATCTTGTATTGTTTGTTGATTATGATAATGAATATTCTAAAATTACAAAGCATATTAAAATAGATGATCCTTTTAATTATGCATTATATAAGCAATTATTTCCCTCATCGCATTACAAAAATTACAATTTAAGATCTGTGCAAACAGGGTTAGTTACTAATATTGGTAGTTTTGATAGGCAATATCCCTATCGTGAAACTGAATTTTTTGAGTTTGACAAATTTCTCTTCACTACATGGCGAGATAAACCCAAAAAAGGAAAAGATCAAATTCCTTGGGGTGTGGATCTTTAATTAATACAATATGTTTTTCTCAAACATCAGCATTGCCATTTAGTCCGATTGCATCGAGCAATGCCCCTGTTCCTCATCAAAGATTCGTCACAGTGTCACTCTCTTACGAGAGAATTTAAAATAGAATCTTATTTCATATAGATATATAATATAAGTAAATTATATAATTATTA
>OGOQ01002319.1_pt1 | contig 12124 bp, 7 predicted proteins | sample 1552691 | NCBI WGS metagenome assembly OGOQ01 (sample SAMEA2580209, study PRJEB22360) | human gut metagenome | biome: human gut; feature: human-associated habitat; material: faeces | place: Denmark | collected 2008/2010
ACGCTGCGGTCAAAAAATAAAGTGCTTGTTACGACTTTAACAAAAAGAATGGCAGAGGATTTGACGGAATATCTGCGCGATGCAGGTATTCGCGTGCGCTATCTGCATTCTGATATTGATACGCTTGAGCGCGCACAGATTATTCGCGATATGCGTCTTGATGTGTTTGACGTGTTGGTGGGCATCAATTTGCTTAGAGAGGGTCTTGATATTCCGGAGATCGCGCTTGTGGCGATATTAGATGCTGATAAGGAAGGATTTCTGCGTTCAGAGACGTCACTTATTCAGACGATTGGACGAGCAGCACGAAATAGCGAAGGTCATGTTGTGATGTACGCTGATACGATAACAGACTCTATGCGAAATGCAATTGAGGAGACAAAAAGAAGACGCGAGATTCAAAATGAGTATAATATAGAGCACAACATCACACCTACTACTATAAAGAAGGCTGTCCGTGATCTGATTTCAATCTCAAAGGCAGCAGAGAAGGCTGATGAGAAGCTTGCAAAGGATCCAGAATCAATGAGTAGGCAGGAACTCGAAAAGCTGATTGCAAAGGTAGCAAAACAGATGAATAAGGCAGCTGCTGAGTTAAACTTTGAAGCAGCGGCAGAACTTCGTGATCAGATGAGAAATCTGAAGAAATATTTAGATGATTAAAAGAAAGGCATAAAATAATAAATATGGAAAATAAGAAATTTATCCGAATCCGCGGTGCAGCAGAGAATAATCTAAAGCACATTGATTTGGATATTCCAAGAGATGAACTTGTTGTGCTGACTGGATTGTCTGGTTCAGGAAAATCCTCACTTGCATTTGACACAATATATGCAGAGGGTCAGAGGCGATATATGGAGTCGCTATCATCTTATGCAAGACAATTTTTAGGCCAGATGGAAAAGCCAAATGTTGAAAGTATTGAAGGTCTGCCTCCGGCAATCTCCATTGATCAGAAATCTACTAATAGAAATCCGCGTTCTACGGTAGGTACCGTAACGGAAATCTACGACTATTTTCGTCTTTTATATGCGCGTATTGGTGTTCCACATTGTCCTGTCTGTGGCCGAAAGATAAGCCGTCAGACTGTTGATCAGATGGTGGACAGTTTGATGGCACTTAAAGAGCGCACGAAGATTTTATTGCTGGCACCTGTTGTGCGCGGAAAGAAAGGCCGTCATGAGAAGGTTTTGGAGCAGGCAAGAAAGAGCGGCTATGTGCGTGTGCGCGTTGACGGCGAAGTGCGCGATCTTTCGGAAGATATCGTGCTGAAAAAGAACAACAAGCATTATATTGAAGTCGTCGTCGACCGCATCAAACTAAAAGAGGGCGTCGAGAGCCGTCTCACCGGCTCCATGCAGGCAGCGCTCGATCTCGCCGAAGGACAGGTCTGGGTGGATGCCGACGGCGATATGCTCCGTTTCAGCGAGCATTTTGCCTGCCTCGATTGTGGCATTTCCATGCCGGAGCTCACGCCACAGCTCTTTTCCTTCAACAATCCCCTTGGCGCCTGCGAAACCTGCAGCGGCCTTGGCGAGGTCATGAGCTTTGACCTCGATCTCATCATCCCAGATAAGAGCAAGAGCCTCAACGAGGGCGCGCTGGCGCCATGGCGTCGTGGCGCCATCTCCAATTATTACGAGCAGCTCATGTTCAGCCTCACCGACAAGCTCGGCATCGATCGCGACACGCCGTGGAAGGATCTGCCGAAAGAGCAGCAGGACATCATCCTCTATGGCGGCGACCATCCGACAGTGAACTTTCATTATATCAATATGTTCGGCGAGGAAAAAGTTTATCGCAAAGCGTACGAAGGGCTGATCCCAAATCTCGAGCGTCGTCGTGTGGAAACGCACAGCGAATCGAGCATGGAAATGCTCGAAGGCTTCATGCGCACCGATCGCTGCCCAAGCTGCAAAGGGCGTCGTCTGCGCCCAGAAGCGCTGGCTGTCACCGTCGGCGGCAAAGCCATCTGGGAAGTCTGCGATATGACCATCGTCGAAGCCCTTGATTTTTTTGAGCACATCGAGCTCACAGAGCGCCAGCTTTTCATCGGTCGGCTGATCCTGAAGGAAATTTCTGAGCGTCTGCGTTTCCTGGTGAACGTCGGCCTCACCTATCTCACCCTTTCCCGCGCTGCTGGCACGCTTTCCGGCGGGGAAGCCCAGCGGCTGAAACTGGCCAGTGAACTGGGCAGAGGACAGTCGGATTCCGTGTTTGTATTCGACGAGCCGACGATCGGACTGCATCCGTTAGATGTACAGACTTTATTGCAGGTATTTCAGGCGCTGATAGACAATGGGGCAACGGTACTTGTCATTGAACATGATCTGGATGTGATACGCAATGCCGATTACATCATTGATATGGGACCCGGCGGCGGAGAAGACGGCGGCAGGGTCGTTGCTGTGGGAACTCTGGAGCAGATCAAAGCAGATGCCGACAGCATTACGGGAAAATATCTGTAAAAAATCAAAAACCCGGATACGGCAGAGGCATCCGCTCACCGTACCCGGGTTTAAAAAACTGATTTTTACAGAATCACCTGCTCCAGCTTCTCACGGAAGTCTGCTTCGGACATGGCGCCGACGAAGTTGGCCACGGGTTGTCCGTCTCTGAAGATCACAAAATTCGGAATGCTTGCCACGCGGTACTTCTGGGCGATGGTCATGTTCTCATCCACATTGATCTTGCCGACCTTTACTTTTCCCTCGTAAGCTTCTGCCAGCTTTGCCACGGTAGGAGCCATCATCTTGCAGGGATTGCACCAGTCTGCGTAGAAATCTACCAGAACGGGCAGAGGGGAGTTCAGAACTTCTTCCTCAAAATTAGCAACGGTAAACGTATATTCCATAAGTATCCTTCCTTTCTGTTATCTGTTGTTGATAGTATCTCAAAAATAAGATTCTATATTCGGGGCCTTATCTGTAAATAATATATTTGCAGATGGGATTGCCAACGGAGGAAAACTTTTCCTCGTATTCGGTCATGACGTTCCCCTCCATCAGCGCGGCATCGTTATGTAGATCGTAGGTGATCACCTGCGCTTTCCATCCGGCGGGCTCCAGTTCCTCTATTGCAAAATCAAACAACGGGCGGTTGTCTGTCTTGAATTCCAGCGTACCCTCTTTTTTCAGGATCACATCATAGCGGGCCAGAAACTGTCTCGAAGGAAGTCTTCTCTTCGCATGACGGTCCTTGGGCCAGGGATCGGAGAAATTCAGATAAATGCGGTCCACTTCACCTTTTCCGAATACCTTATCGATGTCTTCTGCATCCATACGGATGAATTTCAGGTTGGGAAGCTCGTCCTCTTCCATTTTCTGGATCGCGCGGAGCAATACGCTGGAATATTTTTCAATTCCCACATAATTAATCTGCGGATTCTGCTTTGCAAGGGTATTTAGGAAACGTCCTTTTCCCATACCGATCTCAATATGGATCGGATGATCGTTTCCGAAAATCTCATGCCAGGTTCCGGGGCATGCTTCCAGGGTATCTTCCGGTACGACATAGGGACTTTCCGCAATAACTTCCCGGGAACCGGTAATATTTCGTAACCTCATGGTAATCTCAGCCTTTCTTATAGTAATCTGTATTGTCAATGTACTTTATCTGAGAAAGCTTGTCAAGTCACAGGCCGGGGGATTATACTGGCAGTAGGAGGAGAAAATTTATGAAATGGATGATTGCATCGGATATTCACGGATCGGCATATTACTGTCGAAAACTGTTGGAAGCATATACGGAGGAAGGGGTCGACAGGCTGCTTTTACTGGGGGATATTTTATACCACGGCCCCAGAAATGATCTGCCCAGAGATTATGCGCCCAAGGAAGTGATCGCTTTATTGAACGAACGGAAAAATGATATCTACTGTGTACGCGGTAATTGCGATACGGAGGTGGATCAGATGGTGCTGGAATTTCCGGTGCTGAGTGATTATTGTGTACTTGCGGAAGGGACGCAGGCAATCTATGCCACCCATGGACATATCTATAATGAGCAGAAACTGCCGCCATTGCATTCCGGAGATATTTTACTGCACGGTCATACTCATGTGCCGAAATGCGTTGTTCATGAGACAGAGCAGTATATCTGCATGAATCCGGGGTCCGTGTCGATTCCCAAGGAAGAAAGCTGGCACGGATACATGATCTGGGAAGGCAAAAATTTTGTGTGGAAAGACTTCGACGGACAGGAACATTTACGGTATTCCGTATAGAGAATGACAGCGTTCGCAGAAGGTCTTAAAAAGAATTAAAAAATAGAGATAAGACTTTGGTTTTTAGGTAAAATGGTGTATGATAAAGAATACGCATTATCATACACCATTTTATTTTGAAGATATCAGGAAGGATTTATACATGCAGTTTTTCAGGCATTTTTCATATAGAAGTTTTTTAACCAGGGCAGTGATGGGAATCAGCGCTCTCTGCCTTTTTGCATCTCAGGGGCTTAGTGTCTCTGCTGCAACGATCAAAGAAGAGAACATCGCCCGCAATCAGGCACTGGCCATTCAGTCCAATGAAGTGGCAAACTGGCCTACGGGACCGGTAGTCAGCGCAGAATCCGCCATTTTGATGGATGCGGATACCGGAGCGATCCTTTATGCCAAAAATATCCATCAGCAGGAATACCCTGCCAGTACCACCAAAATTCTGACAACATTGATCGCATCCGAGCGCTGCAGCATGGATGAGATCGTGGATTTCTCCTATGATGCGGTACACGATATTGATCCCGGAAGCAACCATATCGCTATTGACCCCGGCGAGCAGCTGACCATGGAGGAATGTCTGAATGCCATTCTGATCCGCTCCGCCAATGAAGTTTCTTTCGCGGTAGCAGAGCATATTTCCGGAACGACCTGGCAGGACTTTGCACCGATCATGAATGAAAGAGCCAAGGAACTGGGGTGTGTTGATTCCAATTTCGTCAATCCCAACGGACTTCCCAATGAGGATCATTACACCAGTGCCTATGACCTGGCGATGATCGGAAGAGCTTTTTTTGCCAACGAAGCGCTGTGTAAAATGACAATGACACATATGCTGCACATTTTGCCGTCGGAACGCCAGCCAGATGATATTATGGAAGTCAACAAGATGGAACTGATCCCCGGCGGTAAATATGCATATCCGTATCTGGTAGGCTGTAAGACCGGTTACACCGATGTTGCCCGCAGTACACTGGTGTCCTGTGCGGAAAAAGACGGCATGAAGCTGATCTGTGTGGTCATGAAAGACGAAAATCCGAATTACTATGAAGATACAATCGCTCTGTTTGATTATGGTTTCAGCAATTTTCAGAGAGTGAACATTTCTCAGACAGAGACCAAGTATAATATCGAGAATGCAGGATCTTTTTACAGTGGGAATGATATTTTCGGCAACTCCAAACCGATTCTGGAACTGAACCAGACGGACAGCATCACTTTGCCGAACACCATCACCTTTCAGGATGCAGTGTCCAGTATTTCTTATGATAATACAGAACCAGGACAGGTGGCTGTGATCACTTATACTTACAATGATGTGGTACTGGGAACGGCATCCCTGGACTTTACGGCAGCGGAAAAGGGCAGTAGTGTCTTCCGGGAAAATACGGCAGAGACCACGGAGTCTGCAGAGGAAAGCGGTGCAACCGATGAAACGCAGTCAGGCACAACGACCACAGAGGCAGGCAATACAGAGACAACCGAAACAGCAGGAGATAACACCGGAAACAATGGTGGAATTCCAACGGCTGCACAGGAGACATCTCCGGAGGAGGAAAACAGCACTTCCGGTGGTCCTGCGGTTATTTTCATTAATGTGGTAAAAGTATTTTTCTGTATCGTGGGAATTGCGGTATTGATCTTCCTTGCACTGCTATTACGTACGTTTTTCAAGAATTATCATTTTGCCCACCGCAGTACCCGCCTGACCTGGAGATTTAACCGCAGAAGAAATCGTTCCAGATCCCGGTATCGTTCGGTGGATCAGGACCTTCGTAACCGACGCAAAGAAGCAATCCGACAGGCGAAAAAACGTCAAAAGCCCAAGAAGTCATCCCACTTTCGTGGGTAGTATTCCGAAGGGGAGATTTCCATACATTTTGCCCAGTTTGATTTTGACATATCAATGGGTACTATGGTACACTGAATAAGAAAAAAGTGGGGTAGTATACCCGGGGGAATGAGAAGCTTAGGATAAGAAAAGGTTAAGGGAGCGAAATACCTTGGATAAGAGTGAATATAAATTAAGAGCGGAAGAAATCAAAGACCTGATCAGCCGTGGGGAGTATGCGCAGGCTGCGGAGATTGCGGATACCATTGACTGGCGCAGAGTCAAAAGTGTTATGATGCTGTGCACCATTAGTGACCTTTACAAGATCAATCGAAGATACGAGGATGCCAGAGATATGCTGCTTCTGGCATATGAACGCCGTCCGGGAGGAAGGACGATCTGCTATTCTCTGTGCGAACTTTCCATTAAAATGGAAGAGTATGTACAGGCTATCGAGTATTACAAAGAGTTTGTGCAGGTAGCGCCCAAGGATCCCGGCAGATATATTTTGCAGTACAAATTATATGAGGCGCAGGATGTCAGTCTGGAAGAGCGCATTGCTGTTCTGGAAGAACTGAAAAAGAGAGATTACAGAGAAAAATGGGCATATGAGTTGGCTTATCTATATCATAGAGTAGGACTTGCTGCCAGATGTGTAGAGGAATGTGATGAGCTGATCCTTTGGTTTGGCGAGGGCAAATACGTTATCAAGGCAATGGAGCTGAAAATGCTCCATCAGCCGCTAACACCGGAACAGCAGGAAAAATACGATCATCGTTTTGACGCACCCGGTACGCAGCAGTATTCTCAGAATTATGCGCAGGATCCCGGTTATGGACAGAACGAAACTTATGATCCGAATCAGGGCTATGTGCAAGACGGAAGTTACGACCAGAATCAGGGCTATGCACAGGGCGGAAGTTATGACCCGAACCAGGGCTATGCACAGGATGGAAGTTATGACCCGAATCAGGGCTATGCACAGGATGGAAGTTATGACCCGAATCAGGGTTATGTACAGGACGGAGGCTATGAGCCGAATCAGGGTTATGTACAGGAGGAAACCTACGAGCAGGTGACCGGTGACACCAGAGTCTATGAAACGGTGCAGCCGGTACAGCCCCAGCAGGCACCCGCGCAGCCGGCGGAAGATGATTTCGACATTCATGTGAAGACCATGGATGTGGGACAATATAATACGATCAATCTACAGGCAGAACTGGCAGCAGGCCTGCGGGAGGTACTGAGTGAGGATCATGCGAAGGAGACTTCGGATTCCATTACCCGTTCTATCGTGGCACCCATGATCGATCCCGGGGATTCCGATACGGAGTCTCTGGACTATCCGGAGATCGCAGATGTCAGTGAAGACGATCTGGAGCCGGAGACGGAGCAGATGGAGAGCTCGGAAGTATTCTTTGGGGAGACTGGAGAAATCGGCGATCTGTCACAGGTGCCCCAGGTAGAGACGGAAGAGATTCTGCCGGAAGAGCCTGTTGTTGCAAGAAGAACCGATGTAGTACCGGAGCTATCCGAAGTACAGAAGACACCGGAAGTACAGGAAATCGTGAAGGAACCGGAAGCACAGAAAGTACCGGAAGCTCCCGTAGAGCCACCCAAGGACCTGGCCGATGTGCTGGCACAGGAATCCGACGGTCAGATCAGCCTGGTAATGCCGGAGGCAGAGAGCATTGAGAAACAGATCACCGGCCAGATGAATATCGAGGATATTCTGGCAGAGTGGGAACGCAAGAAGAAGGAGAACCTGGAGAAGAGAGAAGAAGAGGTTCGCCAACATGTATTACAGCAGACCGGAGCCATGTTCACGGAGTTTGAGCAGGCGGTAAGAGATGGATTGCTGGAAAAACTGGAAAAAGAAAAAGCTGCGGACACGGCAGATACCGTGGCAGAAGATACAACAGATACCGATGAGGTAGAAGAGCTGGAAGAGATCACGGAAGAGCCTGCCACAGAGGAACCCGTGGAAGAACTGACGGAGGCTGCTCCTGCAGAGGAAGCGGAACAAGAGCCTGTAGAAGAGCTTCCGGAAGAGGATACTGTAGAAGAACTCGCGGAAGAACCTGCATATGAGCCGGAAGCAGAAGAATTTGAGGAACCGGAAGCAGAAATCTATGAGCAGGAAGAAATCGTAGACGAGGAACAGGCAGAACCGGAAGAAGCAATGGATGACGAGCCTGTAGAGGAGCCCACGGCGGAAGCAGTAGAATCGGTAGATGAGGAAACAGCCAGCGAAGAGATAGAACTGACGGCTGAGGAAACGCCGGAGGCCGGGGAAGCACCGGAACAGCCGGAGCGCCCCGCAGTAGAGCGAGACAAAGCAAAGGTTCGTGCGCTTACCAGAGAAGAGAGAGAACTGTACGCACCCTTTATCCAGAGCAGATCTGCCAGAGAGCAGTTAGTCAAGGCCATTGATAATATCAGTCTGGCAGCCTACACCGGCAACGTGATCATCACTGGAGAAGAGGGTATGGATACCTTATCTCTGGCGAAGAACATGGTTCGCGAAATTCAGGCAACCGACAGCAATTTCTCCGGAAAAGTGGCAAAGATCTCTGGACATGCATTGAATAAAAAGGATACTGCAGATACCTTATCCAAGCTGAAAAACGGCGCGCTGATCATTTGCAAGGCATCCGAAATGAACGATGCTACGGCAAATGTACTTCACAAGGCATTGCAGCAGGAGAGTCAGGGAATCGTAATTATTCTGGAAGATACGAAGAGGGATATTGATAAATTCCTCGAGAAACATGAAAAATTGAGAGAGTGCTTTACCGCACGAATGGATGTGGAAGCCCTCAGCAATAACACGCTGGTGGCATTCGGCAAACAGTATGCACGGGAGATGGAATACTCTATTGACGAACTCGGAGAGCTGGCGTTACATACCAGAATCGAAGATATGCAGACGATAGATCATGTGGTTACGGTAGTGGATGTAAAGCAGATCGTGGATGAAGCGATCGCTCATGCAAATAAAAAGACATTGAAGCATTTCTTCGATGTACTGTTCGCCAAGAGATATGACGATGAGGATATGATCATCCTCACCGAGAAAGATTTTGTATAACTTATTCTGAACAGTTAAATTTTATAGCGGGAGGCGCGGCCATGACGAAGGAGAAGGTATTTATTTCCGAAGCAGATCAGTATCTTTTTGCCCAGGGGACCCATTATGATATTTACAAAAAACTGGGTGCACATCTGTCGGTGGAAGACGGCGTGCAGGGAGTCTATTTCGGAGTATGGGCACCAAATGCAGCACAGGTGAATGTCATTGGCACATTCAATGAATGGAATGAGGAATCCCATCCCATGCAGAAGCTGGGAGAAGGCGGTATCTGGGGGCTGTTCATTCCCGGCGTGGAAGAGGGAACGATGTATAAGTTCCTGATCTATGCGAGAGATGGCAGAAGACTGTATAAAGCCGACCCTTTTGCAAATTATGCGGAATACAGACCCGGAACAGCGTCCATCGTTACGGATATCACGGGATTCGACTGGAAGGATTCCAAGTGGATGGAAGCCCGGGACAAAAAGGATATGAATAAAGAGCCTATGGCGATCTACGAATGCCATATCGGTTCTTTTATGAAGCATCCTAACAACGGTACCGCCGAAGGATTCTACAATTACCGGGAGTTTGCGGACCGGATCATAGAATATCTGAAGGAGATGAAGTATACCCATGTAGAACTGATGGGTATTGCAGAGCATCCGTTTGACGGTTCCTGGGGATATCAGGTGACCGGCTACTATGCACCGACTTCCCGTTACGGAACGCCGAAAGATTTCATGTACCTGATCAACGAACTGCACAAGGCCGGAGTCGGCGTGATTCTGGACTGGGTACCTGCGCATTTTGCAACTGATGCCCATGGCTTGGCTGAATTTGACGGTCAGTGCATTTTTGAACATCCCGATCCCCGTCTGGGAGAGCATCCCGAATGGGGAACCAAAATCTTCAATTACGGCAAAAATGAAGTAAAGAACTTCCTGGTAGCCAATGCCTTGTTCTGGCTCAGAGAGTTCCATGTGGACGGCATCCGTGTAGATGCGGTGGCATCCATGCTATATCTGGATTATGGTAAAAAAGAAGGTGAGTGGCTGCCGAATAAATTCGGTGGCAACAAGAATCTGGAGGCCATTGAGTTCTTCCACCATCTGAATTCTGTCATCCGTGGAACGTATCCCGGATTTGTGACAATTGCCGAGGAATCCACGGCGTGGCCGAATGTGACCAGCGATATCGGAGGCGAGGGATTAGGCTTCTCCTTTAAATGGAATATGGGCTGGATGCATGATTTCTGTGAATACATGAAGCTGGATCCTTTGTATCGTAAGGGCAATCATTACGCTATGACCTTTGCCATGAGCTACAATGACAGTGAGAACTACATTCTGCCCCTGTCTCATGACGAAGTGGTACATCTGAAGTGTTCCATGGTAAATAAGATGCCAGGTTATACTGCGGATAAATACGCAAATCTGCGTGTGGGCTATACCTACATGTTCGGACATTCCGGCAAAAAGCTGCTGTTCATGGGACAGGATTTCGGACAGGAGCGTGAGTGGAGTGAAGAGCGCGAACTGGACTGGTATCTGTTAGGTGAGAAGCTGAATCAGGGCGTACATACCTATGTAAAGGAACTGTTGGAACTGTACCGCAAGTATCCTGCAATGTATGAGATCGACAATACCTGGGACGGTTTCGAGTGGATGAATGCGGATGATGCAGAACACAGCACCTATTGCTTTGTGAGAAAAGGTTCCAGCGGCAAAAACAATCTGCTGTTTGTATTGAATATGACTCCGATGAAATGGGAGAATTATACCGTACCCGTGCCGAAAAAGAAGAAATATAAGCTGCTGCTCAACAGTGATGAGGAACGTTTTGGCGGCTGGGGCAATGAAATTCCCGCAGAGATCATGGCAGAGAAAAAGCCTTACCATTACAAGGATTATTCTATCAGCTTTGATCTGCCCCCTTATGGAGCTGCTGTATTTCTGTTCTAAGTCCGGTTAAGAAATTATAAGAAACGACCGAAATAAAAGATGAGTGTGACCCAAAGTGCACTCATCTTTTTTCATAACTATTCAGAGACATGTAAATATCACTAAGGCCTCTTTGAATGCTTGTATTCGTAAGAGGATTTAGTGATATTTATAGGGCGATATAGCCTCAATGGGCAAAAGGAAAGTTCTGAAAGAGCGATTTTGCGAATGAGTCTCTGAATAGTTATTTCAAGAGTTATTACCAGGAAGGACGACAAGCGTGAAGATAACATTTCAGAATCAGACGGTAACTGATACAGAAAATAGAACAGAAAGTATCCAGACGGAGAAAAATACCTGGGGCAGAGATAAAATACAGCGCAATAAAAAAAGTGTGAATGCAAATACTTTTGGAGCCGTATACGAGAGTGGGCAGATCCCAATGCCTGTGGGAAATGAAGAGAATAATAAGGGAAAATCCCTGATTGAACTGCAGCAGGATGCCGGGAACACCAATGTGGCATTACAGCAGGATTACATGACACTACTGTCACATACTATGTCCCAGGAGGATTATGCGAAGGCTTGTGAGGACGGATTTGACCCCAGAGAACTGGATCAGGATACCGCAGTTACCATCGTGGACAGGATCAAAGCAGAACTGGTGCGTTCCGGACAGAACATTGCCGGATACACGGACGACATAGATCTGGACACCCTGGCGGCAGCTGTGGGCAGCGATACACTGGCACAAAGTATTGAAGAACAGTTCCGGGCAACGGATATACCTCTGACTCCTGAAAATGTAGATGAATTAAAAACCGCCTGGGAGCTGGCATCTTCTCTGCAGCAGCCCCAGGAAGGCGAGGTCGGGTATCTTGTAGATAATGGATTGGAGCCGGAGATCTGGAACTTGTATGTGGCAGAGAACAGCGGTGCGAAAGTACAGCAGAATACCGTACCGCAGGAATTGCAGGACCAGATGGATAAGGTGATCACGGATGCCGGCCTGCCGGTCAATGATGAGAATCGCCAGAAAGCGCAGTGGCTGGGGGGGG